>LUME01000113.1_pt1 | contig 28038 bp, 25 predicted proteins | sample 729951 | NCBI WGS metagenome assembly LUME01 (sample SAMN03860271, study PRJNA289734) | marine metagenome | biome: seawater column; feature: ocean; material: water; isolation source: Red Sea water column Station 34 - depth 200m | place: Saudi Arabia: Red Sea | collected 2011-10-15 | depth 200 m | reverse complement strand
TGTATTAGAAGAAGTGGTGTAGGGATAAACACCGTGGTCTACATCCAGGCTGATGCCTTGGGCGCCTTCAAATAAAATAGATTTGCCTGACTTATGTGCATTGTAAAGTTCGACCGATGTATCAAAAATATAAGATTTTAGCTGTTGGCCATAATCTACATAAGTGTTAAAAATTTCTTCTTGGCTCATCTCAAGGGTTTGTTCCAATGACTTTTCCATGAGCCCTTTGGCGAAGCTATATCCTTTGGTCAATTTTTCTTGAAACACATCCGGTTCTAACAGGTCGATCATACGGATGCCGTTGCGGAACATTTTATCCGCATAAACAGGGGCGATGCCGCGGTTGGTACTGCCGGCAGCAAGCTTGCCTTGATGTCCGGAAAGGGCGCCGTCTAACGTAATATGGTAAGGCATAATTACGTGGGCTCGGTCACTCACCATGAGCTTGGGGTTAATCCCTTTTTCTTTCACATAAGCAATTTCATCCAAAAGCGCTTTAGGATCCACAACTACACCGTTGCCGATGATAGACGTGGGTGTGCCATAAACAATGCCCGAAGGAATGAGATGCAGTTTGAAGGTGGTGCCGTCCACGATGATGGTGTGGCCGGCATTGTTGCCGCCGTGAAACCGGACGACATAGTCGGAATCGCCGGCAAAGAAGTCAGTAATCTTTCCTTTGCCTTCGTCGCCCCATTGGGCGCCGACAATTGCGGTGATTTTAGATAAGCGTGAAGTCACTTATATGGGGTTGCTGGCCGGCCTTTGATATGTGGAAAGAAAGCATTATTTACATAAATCAGGCCGATAAGGTTACATTCAATTCATATTAACGGGAAAGTGGCAATTTCCTAAAACAGAAAATTTTTTAGATTAAAATGGATTCGCTAACATTAATCGGAGGTAACGCAATGGTTTTTTATCTGCTTTCCAATCATCTATTAACTGAGCTTCGCCACCAGACAATGAAATCGGTCCTAATCCAAAACGCAATTCATAGCCAGCTGTAACAATCATCTTTTCTTTTTCACCGCCACTGGACCAGGCATTACCAAAATCAGAAATGAGGTTAATAGAAAAAGATCCCATTAATTGTCGGAGTTCAACTGAACCAAAAAACATTTTTTCACCGAGTCGATATCCGGTCCAACCCCGGGGATTATACAATTCTCTGATAAAAATATTTGCACCATATTCAATATACATGGGCGCATCTTCTGTAAGACCCACATAGTCTTGTGCCGGCGGCTTGCCGGTAACGGCCATCGTTTTCAACCGGGCATAAAAGGTTTGAGTGCCAGATTTATTTAATGAAATATTTGCAAACATATCTGTTTGAAAACGTGTATAGCTAAAATCTCCAAATAAACTTTTATTCGCAAAATCTGTTCTGGCATCCAGCCCCAACCCTTGCTTTGGTGAAATGGTATTTGATTTATGGGGCCTCCGATTTGTCCAATTATAACCGAAAGAAATAAACCCATTCTTTCCTGATTCAGGCATGGGCAATTCATCAAAAAAGGAGGCATCCACTGGAATGAGGTCACCAGTTTTTTCATCGGTTTTCTTCCCAACCGTTACGTTATTTTTTATAAACGTTGCAGAAACAGAAAAGCGATGGTCAGCAACGAGCGATTCGCCAAAATTTTTCGGTGATTGAAGCGAAAAGGAAAGCCCGTTTTGGTTGTCAATGAAATGGGCTTTTTGGTATCGCCGATAAAGACCATTAATATTATGAGCATAGGTCACAGACCAAAGGGGTCCAAACCCCGCAGTGGTATAGTCTAACAAATAACCACTGTCTTTAACATTGGATGTATTAATATAACCAAGTGTCGTAAAAATATGTCTACCCATTGCATCTGTCCATGAAAATAAACCAAATGGAGCTGGCAATGGTAAAGCCAATGTGATGAACGGCCGCATATGTTTTGTAAAATTATATTTTACTGGATTGGAAATTTCTGGAATGGAGTCGGGTTTTTCATTTACGAACGATACATCTGGGCCCGCATCCAGCCAAGACGTATAATTCTCTCTCAATGATAAAGGTTCTGTATTCGGAGTGCGGAAGGGGTCTACCTTAACCAGTCGAACAGAATCCACATCATCTAAGGACGAAGCAATCAACAAGGAGTCTTTGGGTGCCCACTGTCTGCCCCAGATGCCGTCGCCTGCATCCGTATTTGCTATAATATTTCCTGTGCGCAAGTTTTTTGTATAAATATTGGGCACACCATTAGCATTAGAAGTATAAGATATTAACTCACCGTTCGGATGCCAAATGGGATTTATATCCGCCATGGCGTCTGTTGTCTGTCTTTCCAACTTTTTTGATTGAAGATTTAAAGTATAAATATCCATATTTCCATTTTTAGGATTCATTGCAAAAGCAAGAGAGCCACCGTCAGGAGATAGGGAGGGTGCTACAATCTGAGTATTATCTTCAAAATTAGTTATAGGCGTTGTTTCACCACCATTTGAATTTATCTTGTATAAATTGGATACATTGTTTTGATGAGCTACAAATGCAATGGTTATAGAATCCAACCAAACTGGATAAGTTGCTCTAAGAGACCTTGTTAGCCACCGGTGTTTTTTTGTTTCGGTATCATAGACTTTAATGTCATAGACCATGGATTGATTTTTTCCATAATGATATTTCGAATAGGCAACCTTTTTACCATTTTCAGACCAAGACATACTTCCGTGAAATTGACCAAAATCTACCTCATCTTTTTTCCACATCACTTTTTCTTTAAAAGCTTTTTCTAAGGCAATGGAATCCCTTTTGGTTTTTTTCTCTTTTTTCTTCAGCTTTTCCATCCGCTCTTCCCACCCCTCAAAACGTTCTCGCTCTTTAGTTGTGTCTCTCGAAGCAATAATGAGTGAGATATCTAATTGATCTTTATCATATCTTCCTAGTAGCGCAATTTGACTACTGTCAGAGTGAAACAAAAAGGCCCCCCCTTTTTTTATTGGGACGGTGAAAACATCGCCAATCTCTTTATAGGTCTCTTTTTGAGATCGATATCCATAATAATAAGTATTCATGTGACGCCGCCAATCTTCGTTGAATTGGGAAACAGAAATTCCGGTAGATTTTTTAAATCCCTTTCCAAACGAAAATAATTTGAGATCATTTCGATAAGCTAAAGTTTGGGTGATGGTTGAATCTCCAAACCTATCGGCCCAATATAACATCTTTGAAAAGCCATCGTGGTGAGGGTCCATTGAACCCATATTATTTTTAAGCACATGGTATTTATGTGAAAGATCGGCTCGATAAGGACGCCAACTTTCTGTTTCATATTCTGCTGTCCCCTCAACAACCCATCCTGGCATGCCTGAAAATAATCGACCCAATGGATCGGGAAACCAAGATTTTGTTTTGTGAAGCAGGACAATGTGTTGAAGCTCATGGGCAAGCACTTGCTCAAGCCACTTATCTTTTTCAAGCCAAATAGACGCATCGTTTTGATCTACCCATATAAAAGTATTATACATCCATGTGGCAAACCCATTCATGATTTCGTCTTCAGTTGTAAATACAATATCAATCCTCGGAATTGTATCTAGATCCATTTGCGCCAGTAAGGTTGGCCGATAATGTTCTGCGAGGATTGCCCCCCTTTTGGCAATGTCTTCAATACCCTGATGATAATGAACGTTGAAGTGTTTTGTGGATATGGTTTGCCATTCCAATTCTGGGTGAACGCGATTGGAATATGCCCAAGTGCTTTGTGCATTAATGGCGGTAAAAAGACTAAGAAGAATAAATAGTTTTTTCATGGTTTCAATCTTTTGTGAATTATAAGTTGGGGTGATTCTTAATGTAAAAAGTGCAAAGCACCCTATTTATTTGCCTTCGAATTTAAGACGGAGAAAGTATGTGTTTCTTTTGTTCTTTAAATATACCCAACACACCAAGCAAGACCAAAACCGCACCGGCAGCTGTCCAGCCTGTAATTGTTTCATTCAATATGACAAAGCCAAGAAAGACAGCCACCACGGGATTTACAAAGGCATAAGTAAAAACAATATTGGGGGGTAGCAAGTTCAAGGCTTTTATAAATGATGTAAATGCAATCACAGATCCAAAAACAATCAGATACCCCCACGCCCACCAGGCAGATGGTTCTGGATTCATAGTGGGTTCACCCATAATAAATGAAGTGAATAGAAGCGCAACTCCGCCTGAAAATTGCTGGACAGCCGAACTGATTTCCGGTGAAGTTTGGATGTTTTTTCGTTTTTGGTAAATGGATCCTGCACCCCAGGTTAAACCAGCCACAATGAGCAAGAACCCACCCCAAAGATCTTCCATATTTCCATATTGAATCGCAGGCCAGTTTAATACGGCAATACCAGTCACACCAATTAATAAAGATGAAACCAATAATACAGATGGACGGTTTTTGTCCAAAATAGATTCAATGGTGGCTACCCATATTGGGGTGCAAGAAATAATTAATGCTGCATATCCAGACGGGACCGTTACTTCTGCAATGGCCACCAAGCCGTTTCCGCCCCACCATAATGCGAGGCCCGAAACAACCAACACCGTCAATTCTTTTTTAGAAAGATGAAAAGATTGATTTTGAACAAACCGGGCGATGCCATACAAAATTAAACTGCCAGCAAAGACGCGGGTGGCTGACATAATCATTGGCGGGAATCCAGACCCCTCTTGAACCGCGATTCGAATTCCTAAATAGGTGCTACCCCAAAGAATATAAACCACACCTAGATGAAAAAACCCCCTCAAATTCATTTAGTCGATAGCCTGCAATAGGCGTTCAATAAATTCATTGAAATGCGAGCTATTTATCCATCGGACAACAGCAACTAAATCGTTTTCCCAGTCAATATATATAATATTCGATCCAGCACCACGAAAAGTGACCGCAGTATTTGGCGCCTTGGGGATAGATTTTTTAGATCCATCTCGATTTGAGTTTAAAAACCAATTCATGTATCCATACCCTCTGTGGACAGAAGTAGGCGCTCTGGCCATGTTAATCCAATCTTTTGAAATTAATTGTTTTCCGTTCCAATTTCCGTTTCGGAGGTAAAGATAACCAAATCGGGCATGATCAATGGCGCTGATAAACATACCCCCGCCCCAGTGACCGCCACCACTTACGGATTGAACCATTTGCCCATCCATAAGAACCCATGAATTTTTATATCCATGCCACCGCCACGTATTGGATGCACCGATTGGGTCCAAAACGTGTTTTTTTAACACCTGGGGTAAGGGCTTCCGCCAAACATGGAGAGCAGATAATGCCAATAGATTTACACGAACATCATTGTATTTCCAAAATGTCCCCGGTTCATGAAGGGGTTGTGTCTGAAGGTCTGTCCAAGGAATATCCTTTGGTGGGCGATCTGCCCAACTTGGCTTATCCCACAGTGTGCCTTGCCAGTGGCTAGTTTGCCTTAATAGGTGATCCCACGTAATCTTGCTGTTATGGTCACTATCGAAATGATTTGTAGGTACATAAGGTCCAACTGGATCATGGATGCTGCGTATTTGGCCTTTATCATAAGCCAGTCCAACCACGGTGGATAGATACGTTTTAGATATGCTGAATGTCATATCAACGCGATCGATCTCACCCCACTCTGCTACGATATAACCATTTTTTATGATAATACCGGTCATATCACCACGAGGTTTTGTCGGGCCCACAATTTCACCATGAGGCTCTTTAGTAAGATTGGCTTTAATATATTCCTCAAGATTGCGGGCACCTTCGCTTTCGCTTTTAATGGCGAACTTTACGGCTCGATTTAACTTTGAGACACTCATCCCCACTGCTACTGGTTGTTTCCTCTCCCATTCTCCGTAAGGCGGAAAATAATTTTGGGCAAAGACAATTGTTGCCAATAACCATAAGACAAATATGTATCGTATTGTTTTCTTCATGATTTATCCTTTTTCAGTTTTTCCACTATAAAAACGACACCCATATTTATGACCAATCCCCAAACGCCCGCATGGATGCCCCATGGTTTAGCGGGAATATCCACACCCAATTTATTGGTCACCATCACACCCACAGCAAAAATGGTTCCCACGGTCATACCCATTAATATGGAAGAAGATTTAATCTTTTGTAAATAAAGACCCAGAAAAAATGCCGGGGCCACCTGAATTAATAATTCCAGTTTAATTTCAAGTAATCGCCAAATGGTTTGTGGGAGCACAATGGCCAAGTAGACCGAGAGCCCCATGATGGCCCAAGAAATAATCTTTCCTAATTTGGTCAGGTATGCCTGTGTTGACTCTGGCTTGAGGCGTGCATAAAAATCTTTTGTAATGATTGAAGACATAGATAGTAAAGCAGAATCCACTGTGGACATAATAGCTGCAATAGTAGCCGATAAAAATAACACGATCACTCCTGTGCCGATGGCACCCCGCATGGATAAATCTTTTAAAACAAGCAGGGTCGCCCCTTCACTAGCCTGTCGATCCAATCCAGGAAATAAGGCCAGCGCAGTCAACCCAACCACCACCATAAACAATGTGGTAACCAACGGCATAAAAGCCATAACCTGAATAGAACGTTTTAATGTTCGTTCATTGCGTGCTGAATAGATCCTTTGCACCGCATGGGGATAAAATGCGATGCCGAAAAACCCCAAACATACCGTGCTGAACCAAGTAAGTTTTTCATTTAATGTAGGCGGAAGTAACTGGTATGGTTCTCTCATTTGGATTTGGTCATAAATAAATCCGAACCCGCCATATTCATTTTGTATAGTTACAAATATTGTAAATACCCCTATCAAAAGAATTGAACCTTGCAAAGCATCTGTCCAAGCCACACTTCTCATTCCACCTAAAGTTTCATATATGACCATCACAAGAGACAAAGCAATCACACCATAAGCAAAAGGAATGGCGCCACCCGTAACCGCAACCACGATATATCCAATTGCTTTGAGATTAGTCAAAACATAATTGGCTAGGGCCATCAAACATAAGGAAGCGACCAGTATGGTTAATGAATTATTTTTGAAACGGTGGTGAATATAATCTGCCGGAGTAATGAAATTATATTTTTGAGATAAACGATATAGTCGAGGCGCATATACTATGAACGCACCTACTGCACCCGATAAAAGCGTGACTAAAACAATGGCGTGGAACCCTTCTCGATATGCGCGGCCTGCAAAGCCTACCAAGGTGTTTCCACTGTATTGTGTCGCATAAAGGGTAAGGAAAAGGACAAGAAAACCCATCCCTCTACCCGCCAAATAAAAATCAGATAATGAATTTTCAGTTCGGGCTTTTTTACCATACCAACCGATTAAAATCAATGATAGGATATACACGCCTAAAAATGTGATGCCGCCAGGACCAAGAAGTGCCGCGTTATTTTGCATTGTCTTTTGTTTTCCAATATTTTTGTATTATAAATCCCAACAGACGAATTGGGCTTGAAACCCCTCTGAGATATTGATTGAAAAATTCCAGGTTTAATTGATTTACCAAAAAGACCACACGCTCATTATCAATCTCACCCACATCGAGAAAATATCCAATGAATGGAGAAAAGAGCGGTGTGTCTGAAAAATCCATATGGAGAGATTTTTTGATGGTAATCCAATAGCTAGGGGCAGCATTATTTTTTATTATGGGTGATAAGTAATCATTATTAGCAGGATAATCAGAGTCGTTCCAACTAGGACGCGCCATGTATAAAATTGGCTGTGACAAACCCGTCGATATTACATTTTTTGGCACAGGACTCATCCAACTATCCATAGCGGAGGTAGCTTTAATTCGGCTGTCAAGGTATGATACAAGCGTACTAGTTCCTCCACCAAACGAATGGCCCGCAACACCGATTTTATTTAAATCAAGATATCCATTAAGTGGGTGTTTAATTTTTCCAGATTGAATTTTTTCTAATTGGTCAATAATGAAAGAAATGTCTGCCGCGCGAGTATATATTTGTTTCTCTCGTAACGCCACACTATCTGGATGCCCAGTAATTTCTGAACGATAATCAGCCACCCTCCCATCCGGAAAGATGGTCAAGTTTGCATCGTAACTGTGATCAACTGATAAAACAAAATAGCCGTGGCTGGCTAAATTTTCAGCAAGGGAAGTATGAAGATGGCGCATACCCGTAATACCATGAGAAATAATAATAATAGGGAAAGGCGCTTCACTGGAACTTGGATTTAAGTTATCATAACTATTTGTCCGGGTTAGGTCAATATGTTTTACAAGTAAGCTAGGGAAACTACCCGCGGATGAAATGGTTTTTGCCCGGAGGTTCAAATGATCAATATATGGTACCCTGTCCATAGTTTTGTTTTTTATCCCGGGATACCAAAGCTGAACCATGATTTCCCTCAAATCGTCTGGATCTTCTGGGGTGAACCACTCTAATCGATTCTGGTCAATCCAGTGATGGGTTGTGGACCCAATCGTATTTGGACCGGCTGGAGTCGGAAGCTTGATAATGGGGACAGCCGTGGGAAGCGCCACTGACACAACAAGGATAAATACTAACCCAGCTTTGGTGAAGCTAGTGACGGATTTATTTCTATAATAAATAAACAGGATTAATAAACTATATGTGGGCCACAATTGCCAGTGGGGTTTTTCAACCCATAAATGAAGCAGGCATAACACCACAGCAAGCCATAGCACAGGGATGATATTCTTTCGCTTTTTTGGTGGAGAAAACAAAAGCCACAACCCCCACCCCAAGGTAAGGATTAATACTATTTCTATAGGTCTCAAACCGTCCCCGTCGCAGTTCTCTAATTAGGTTTGCGAGAAATTACTTCTACTTTTTCAGGATCAATGGGGTCAGACAGTCCCATGTGGAAAGCTAAAAACCACATGACAAAAATGCCATAGCCTAAAAAAAGCAATTGCCATACCCACAAGGAGGGCAGTCCGAAGGGTGCCCAGAGCGCGGGTGCATTGGGGTTAGAAAATATATCATTTCCAATAGTGGCAAATGGACCAAACCCAACTATAAACCAAACCAGTGTTAGCACCCAAGCGAGCTTCACCTTCTTTTTTCGTTCAGGTGTCATGCCAGTAACGGATTGCAGCAATTCATGGTGTTTGGCTTTGGCCAGCATTACTGTTTTCGATTCGCTCGATAAAAATGAAACGAAAAATGTGGTCAGCAAATTAAATAACATGCCCCACCCGGCGCTGTGGATGGTAAGGGGATAGGCGCCCCAGGGAACACCAAACCATGCAGACGTTTTGTCCGTAAGCGTTACAGCTACAAGACCAACAATGAGCCCAGAAACAACACCTTTAGTTGTAAAACCTTTATAATAACAAATGCCTATTAATGCGGGAAACATCTGGAACCCGTAAGCCACCGCAAGTCCGCCTAGCATTACAATGGCCTGAGTTGCGTTGGCGGCAACAATTAGGGCTGCACCCGCCACCACCACCACAAAAATACGACCACACATTTTCTGGGTTTCATCGGAGGCCTCCGGTGAAACATATTTCGCGTAAATATCCCGAGTGACCATGGCGCTAAATGTTGACATATAAGCAGACCCCGTGCTTTGCATGGCAGCCAAGGCACAAACGGCCAATAATCCTAAAAGCCAAGGCGCTGAATCAGAGAGCAAATTGATTAACTCGGGGACTAAATTTTTATCGCTAATATTTTCAAGAATTCCATTGAAAATGCCCACATAGAAAAAGCAGGTGAAGATTGGATTCCCATTAGGGCAAACATGTAAGTCATACACATGATTCCCGTCCAAGCCCCGCCTACAGCCTTTGAGCCCTCGGATACCAATTGAATACTGCCCGGTATTGCCACCTTCATAGAATAACCATCTGGTGTAAGGTTTTGTCCGCTTGATACATCTTCACTTACTAAGTTAGCCAGGCCAGACGTGAACCCATCCCATCCCCCAGCATAATGAATAGTTATACCTCCAAGAATAGCGATACCAACTGCAAGGAGAATCGCCTGAGCACAATCCACATAAGCCACGGATTTTAAACCTCCAGAAGCAACATAGATTATTACAACAGTCGTCAGAGCGAACATGCCCAAGTTGACACTAACTAATCCATCAGATAATACATTAAAAAGGCTACCAGACGCTTTAAGCTGAACCCCTAGGTATGGCACGGAAAATAAAAACGCCACAAGCACAGTGAGGAGCCGCATGGCATTACCTCCGTAATAATCACTGTACATTTCTCCTGGTGTAATATATTTGTGTGCTTTCCCTAGAACCCACTGTCTTCTCAAAAACAATACACCGGTCAATGGAATGGTAAGGGCATAAAATGATGCGAACGCATAGGGTAAACCGTCTGTAAAGATTTTCCCAGGATGGCCCACAAATGTCCATCCGCTAAAACTGGTAGCTGTTGCGGCCAATACAAATACCCATACACCAATGGATCGACCAGCTAAAAAATAGTCGGCAGATGTTTTGGCCGAACGGGCTCCTTTAAACCCCCAAAACAAACAATATGCCCAATAGAGACCAACAAAAGCAATGAGCCAGATGAGTTTTGCGTCCATAATAACCTTTTACCTACGATTTAAGTTCGGCAAGTATAGGTTAATGAAAAGGAAAGTGGGAAGTGAAATTAGTTTTGTAGGAAAACCTGTGTGGAATCCAAACTACCGTCATTTGTTGCCGGAGTCAGGTTTAGTATTTTGCACATCATTTCATACAGATGAATATTGGTAAATCCGGGACCATCCATTCCTTGTTTAAAAGCAGGACCGTGCCCCACAAATATGCCCCCCATAGATGTGTATTTCGGGTCATATCCGTGGGTAGCTTTACCAAAACCTTCATTGTGATCACCTTTGTCAAAATTTTCTCTTGTTGAAATTGACCAATGTTCATCTGCCACAGCTGTAATGGGTTGAATCCTCCGATGATTATTATAGTGCAGGCGTGCCGGAGCATCCCCTTTTTTGTATATAGTCATTTTAGGATGGGCATTTTTTAGCGTGTTGAAGATTGAATTGACGTCGCCCTTAGGACGAATTGCTGCCACAGGAGACCAGTCCACGATATGAACATCATCCATATCGATATAGTCATCTAAAAATATTATAGAATCAGGGGAGATAGAAGCCATCCCGTGGTCAGATACCAATAAGATATTCGTTGTCTGAAACATATTTCGTGATTTCAGTCCATTAATCAATCGCCCTATGGTTCGATCTATTTCTTGAATGGCGTCAATAACCTCATCCGAACCGGGGCCGTGATTATGGCCCGCATCATCCAAATGGCTGAAGTAAGTTGAAAGAAACTGTGGCCGTTTTGAAGGGGTATAATCTAGCCAATTTAAAATTTGATCAATGCGTTCATTGTGATTAACCGATCCATCATAGACAAAATATTCCGTTGGGCGTACACCCATAATTTCTGCTTCGGATGCAGGCCAAAACATGGTCATGGCTGTTTGACCCTGCTTTTCTGCCGTGACCCAAATGGGCTCTGCTTCGTACCATTTTCCATCCAGAACCGGAGCGCTGCCTTCTCCGATATAATAAAATTCATCAAAAACCGGATCATACATGCGATTAGCAATAATGCCGTGATTTTCAGGGTGCTTCCCCGTAACAATGGTGATGTGATTGGGAAACGTTTTGGTGGGAAAAGATGGAATCAGCACCTTGGCTTTTACACCGGCGGATATGAGTAAATCAAAATTGGGTGTATCGGTTTTGTCAAAATAATCCCAACGGAATCCATCCATAGATATCAAGATGAGTGGCGTTTTTCCTTTCGCTTCCGTTTTTTCATAAGGGCACGCAATAAAGAAAATAGAAAAAATCGGAATTAAGAAAACAAAACGCCGATTCATTTTGCGGAGTGGATTAAATTCTTTTTTCATAATCGAAGGTTAATTTAGGCAATTGCCATGGGATTCAAAAAACTAGACTTTAAAGAATTTTCGAAAGAAGAAATGTTAGCCCGATCCACATCATTCTTAAATGATATTGTATCGCGGCGAACCGTAAGGGAATTTTCAGATCGACCCGTCCCGATTGAAGTGATAGAAAACTGTATCAAATCTGCCGCATCGGCGCCATCCGGCGCCAACAAGCAGCCATGGCAATTTGTAATTGTGCAGGATCCAGAGGTCAAGTCGAAAATTCGAGAAGCGGCTGAAGTTGAAGAAAAAGAATTCTATGGTCACCGCGCCACAAAAGAATGGTTAGAAGATTTAAACCAGTTTGGTACGGATTGGCATAAGCCATTCTTAGAAATAGCGCCCTATCTCATCGTGGTGTTCCGCCAGATTTATGATGTAGAAGATGACGGAATTCATCGAAAAAATTATTATGTAAGTGAATCTGTGGGCATTGCGTCCGGATTTTTATTGGCGGCACTCCATAATGCAGGTTTGGCCACGCTTACCCACACCCCAAGTCCCATGAATTTTTTGGGAGAAATATTGGAGCGCCCTGCCAATGAAAAGGCATATCTTTTGATCCCTGTGGGCTATCCGGACGATGATGCAAAAGTACCGGAAATCACCAAAAAACCTTTTGATGAAATTTCTACTAAAGTCTGATCAATGAGATCAAAACTCCTAATTGTTTTACTCATTTTCTTTACGATTGGATTTGGGCAGGGCGATAAGTTTACAGTATATACAGAACCATTAGTTGGATCTGAATTCTCAATAAAAATGATTCCCATCAATGGGGACACATTTAAAATGGGGAGCCCCAAACGGGAAAAGGGCCGGAAGACAGACGAGGGTCCACAGCACGATGTAATGGTGGATGATTTTTGGATGGCCGAGGTAGAAATTAGTTGGGACATCTATGAACTATTCTTGAGCAGGGATAATGCCAGCGAAGCAAAATCCAGAGGAAGCATCGAATTGGAAATTGATGGCATCTCCGGTGCAACGCCTCCTTATGTGAATTACAACAAACCGAGTCTGCCTGTAGTTAATTTAACACAATATGCAGCCTCACAATTTTGTAAATGGCTTACAGCAAAAACAGGTCGATACTATAGACTTCCATCGGAGGCGGAGTGGGAATACGCTTGTCGCGGCGGAGAGGCGACTGCATTTTCTTTTGGACAAAGCACTCGGCAATTAAATGATTATGGATGGCACAAAGGAAATAGTGAAGGTAAGCTTCACCCAAGCAAAGAAAAGAAACCCAATCCTTTTGGCCTTTATGATATGCATGGCAATGCAGCGGAATGGGTCTTGGACAGTTATGACTCCCAAGCATATATTGGACGGGATAAGGGAGTATATAATCCGGTAAAAAAGAATCGAAAATTATATCCGAGAGTTGTTCGTGGAGGTTCTTTCAAGGATGATTCTGATCGTCTACGGTCTGCGTCTCGAGGCACCTCAACTCCGCAATGGAAGAAGCAGGACCCTCAAATTCCTAAAAGTTTATGGTGGCATACGGATGCAACTCATATCGGATTTCGCATTGTACGTCCGCGACAGGAGCCAACAAAAGAAGATTTGTTCAAAATGTGGGTGCGGCCAAAAAAGGAGTATTAACAAATGGAAAAGATAAAACAACTTAATCGGCGAGGATTTATTGAACAATCAGCCAAAATTTCAGCAGCTGGATTATTATTGAGCAGGTTGCCCGCTAATTCAAAACGATTAGTCTCAGTTGAAGGAGAAGTGAAGGTGGCATTGGTGGGTTGCGGAGGCCGTGGAACCGGTGCGGCTGCGCAGGCGTTGAATGCAGATCCAGATGTGAGACTAGTAGCTATGGCTGATGCCTTTATGGACAGGGCGGAAGAATGTTTAAACAATCTCCTTCAAAAATTTGAAGGATCTGAAGACCGCCTCAACATAAACAGAGATACAATATTCATTGGTTTTGATTCCTACAAGGAGGCTATAGATATGGCCGATGTAGTTATTCTTACTACACCTCCTGCCTTCCGACCTCTTCATTTTGAATATGCTATACGAAAGAATAAACATGTATTCATGGAAAAGCCAGTAGCCACCGATGTAGCTGGTATCCATTCTGTGATTAAATCTGGAAAAACAGCAGGGCGGAAAAAATTAAACGTGGTTGTTGGTCTTCAGCGCCATTATCAGCCTAGCTATCAATCAGTCAAAAACAAAATTGACCGAGGTAAGATTGGCGATATTGTCTCCGGCCAAGTCTACTGGAATAGTGGTGGCGTTTGGTTGAAAGAACGGCAGCCAGAACAAACCGAATTAGAATACCAGATGCGAAATTGGTATTATTTTAACTGGCTCTGTGGAGATCATATTGTAGAGCAGCATATCCATAACATCGATGTGGCCAATTGGTTCATAGGATCAGTACCAGTATCTGCGCAAGGAATGGGCGGTAGAGAGGTTCGTGCTGGAAATGAGTATGGTCAGATATATGATCACCACTTTGTAGAATTCACGTATCCAGATGGACAGGTTATCGCCAGTCAGTGCCGCCACCAGCCGGGCTGCATGAACCGGGTAGAAGAAGTGTTCCAAGGAACAAGGGGCAGCGTCACAACCAATAGTGCTAATTATGGTCTAATTAAAAATAAGCGTGGCAAGACAGTATATGAACATGATGGAGAAGATGATATCAACCCATACCAACAAGAACACAATGAACTCTTCGCTGCAATTAAAGCTGGAGAGCATAAATTAAATGATACAAACCAAGGGGCCGAAGCCACTATGACAGCGATTATGGGAAGAATGGCCACGTATTCTGGACAGGTCATTACTTGGGATGCAGCAATGGCGATAGACCATTCATTAGTGCCAGAACTACATTCTTTTACTGACACCGCACCGGTATTGCCAGATAAAAATGGAAATTATCCCATTCCCATTCCTGGTGTAACAACTTATAGGTAAAACATGAAAAGAAGATCATTTATTAAAAAGAGCGCTTTAGCGGCATCTTCCCCATTTATTACTACGGGGTTGATTGCTCGCTCTTTATCAGAAAAATCAACAAGCGCTAAGGAGTTTAATCTCAATTATGCACCTCACTTTGGCATGTTTAAACATAATGCTGGAGAGGATCTTTTAGATCAGCTTCAATTTATGTACGACCATGGATTTCGATCCATGGAAGATAATGGCATGAAGAATCGAACTGTTGATATGCAAACAAAGATTGCCAAAAAAATGAGCCGCCTTGGCATGGATATGGGTGTTTTTGTTGCGCACAAAATTTATTGGCGTGAACCAAACCTGACCAGTGGCGACAAAGCACTTCGTGAAGAATTTGTAGCAAATATAAATGATTCTGTAGAGGTGGCTAAGCGTGTTAACGCTAAATGGATGACTGTAGTCCCAGGATATGTGGATTTAAGAAAAGAGATGGCGTACCAAACCACCAATGTAGTAGAGGCACTGCGATTAGCATGCGAGGTATTAGAGCCACACGGACTCGTCATGGTTTTGGAACCATTGAATTGGTGGGCTAATCATGCAGGTCAGTTTTTAACAGAAATTCCACAAGCTTATGAAATTTGTCGGGCCGTTGACAGTCCATCCTGTAAAATTTTATTCGACATTTATCATCAGCAAATATCAGAAGGTAACCTTATTCCCAATATAGACAAGGCCTGGAGTGAAATTGGTTACTTCCAGATAGGTGATAATCCTGGTCGAAAAGAACCCACCACAGGTGAAATCAATTATTTGAATGTGTTTAAACATATTTACAACAAAGGATTTAAAGGGATCATGGGCATGGAACATGGTAATTCAAAACAAGGTAAAGTCGGTGAATTCGCAGTAATAGAAGCATACCGCAAAGTTGATAATTTTTAGGAGGAAAAAATGAAATTGAAAACATTAATCTTTGTTCTAATCGTTAGTGGTATTTGTGCTCAAGGCCGGTTCCTACCTGCAGATACTACAGTTATTACTAACCATAAAACTACAATCAAAGGAAAACGAGTAGAATATCAGGCCACCACTGGCACTCAACCCGTTTGGAATGAAGCGGGCAAGGCAATTGCTGCTGTTCATTATACTTATTATGAGCGGACTGATATCAAAAATAAAAATACACGACCCATCATGATCTCGTTCAATGGCGGTCCCGGATCAGGATCAGTTTGGATGCATTTGGCCTACACAGGGCCTATGATCCTAAACGTGGATGATGAAGGATATCCCGTTCAACCGTATGGTGTCAAAAGTAATCCTTATTCCATTCTAGATGTGGCGGATATTGTTTTTGTTAATCCAGTTAATACTGGATACTCCCGTATTCTTGATAAGGACACGAAGAAAGAAACATTCTTTGGCGTCAATGCGGATATTAAATATTTAGCAGAGTGGATTAATACATTTATCCAGCGGGTGAATCGGTGGGAATCTCCCAAATATCTTATTGGCGAAAGTTATGGTACGACTCGTGTTTCTGGATTGGCCGGGGCACTTCAAGGTCGTCAATGGATGTATCTCAATGGTGTCATATTGGTGTCACCTACCGAACTGGGTATAGACTCTGGAAGTGGACGCCGTGCCGGACCGGTAGGGGCAGCTTTGCGTGTCCCTTATTTTACAGCCGCTGCATGGTATCATAAAAAACTGCCAGCCGATCTTCAGCGAAAAGACCTTTTAGATGCACTGGAAGAGTCAGAAAACTATGCTGTGAATGAACTGATGGCTGTGATTGCCAAAGGCGGTTTTGTAGATGAAAAAGAGCGAGATAAAGCAGCAGCGCAAATGGCGCGCTATTCCGGCATTTCAAAAGAATCAATTTTATCTTACAATTTGGATGTACCTACTTCTTTTTATTGGAAAGAACTACTTAGAGATGAGGGATTTACCGTAGGTCGCCTGGATTCACGCTATAAAGGAATTGATAAAACAAAGGGTGGCACTCGGCCTGACTTCAATTCGGAATTAACTTCATGGCTCCACTCATTTACGCCAGCCATAAATTACTATTATAAGAACGTACTTAAATTCAAAACAGACGTGAAATATAATATGTTTGGTCCTGTGCGTCCTTGGGATAGCTCAAATAATAATACTGGAGAAAATCTCCGACTTGCAATGGCCCAGAATCCTTACCTCCACACCATGATCCAATCTGGTTATTATGATGGCGCTACCAAATACTTTGATGCAAAATATACCATGTGGCGACTGGACCCCAGCGGTAAAATGAAAGACCGGCTCAGCTTTAAAGGGTACCGGAGCGGACATATGATGTATCTCCGGAAGGAAGATCTGAAACTATCCAATGAAGACATCCGGGAATTCATTAAAAAATCTACACCCAAAAAAGGTGCCCCGGCGAAATATTGAGGCACTTGCTTAGATTGGTGGTAAGTTCAGGCCAATGAAAGTATTTATGCTAAAATTGGGCATCCTCATTATATTTATAGGATGTGCGTCTACATATGGTCCTCGGGGATCTATGGGAGGATACGAAGAAAAATCTGTGGGTAAAAATATGTATGAAGTCCGTTTTTACGGCAATCAGCATACGCCCGCAGACCAGATAACTCGTATGCTTTTATATCGATGCGCCGAACTAACCCAGGCCAAAGGCTTTGATTCATTTGTGGTGCTGCAGGACCAAAGTTATTCGGCAAAGACAATCAATAACCCTACAGTTAAACAGCCCGCTGTAACCCGAGAGTCCGCTTCTATGGGTGTGCGAACGGTCATTACGCCTGACTTGACCCAGCCCACCGAATCCACAAGTGGGGTTGGTGTATATATTATTTCTATGTACAATGATGGTGCCACATCATTTTCTACATACTCAAAAAGTCGTTTAGATGCAGAAAAGATATTAAACGATTATAAAGAAGCAATCCGCTAATATTATTTTGGCAGATTGAGTTTTCAAAAACCACTGATTACAGATATAATAACAAATGTAAGTAAAGATAATGTGGCCAGATTGCCAACAATTTCTATAATGGGCGTTGGCTGAATCGAACGAAAATGGTTAGGATATTTTTCGACAACATCCTTTAAATCGGTCAAATCAAATTCATAAGTGATGGGGGCTTCTTGGTAAGGAGTAGTTCTGAAAGATGCCGTTGTGTTTGCTTCCATTATTTTAATCAGGTCCACCGGATATTTTGCAACGGTAACCGTATGCTTATCTGTTGTTTCCCAATTTTCTGTAACGGCAGGATACTCTCCAATGAGATAAGTCACATCCCGATTACCAAGGCCCAAATACATGCCGCCCCATTTGATTTTTAGGCTCAGTTTACCACCGTCACTTCGGATCAATAAAAGGCCGTATTCATCTTCATCATCAATGGGGTGAATGTTTTCACTTCTTATAGTAACGTTGAGCACGTTGTTATCAATAAAGGCATCATAATAACCACTCGTATTGATATTAGTTTGAGCCCAAAGGGGAAAGGCAAGCAGCATCAAACGCAAATGTTGCATATTTTAAATGTTATAAGGAGAGTCAGGTTACATGGAAAAAGTTTTTATCTGCCATGGCATCGATGATTAAAAACTGAATGATTGTCTTGGCGCCGCCGCCTTTAAAATCCTGTTCAGCAGCAGCCGGCCCTTCAGCATAATAATCCTTTTTATCAATATCAATTTGGACTGTGACTGTTCCGAATGCCAAAACCAGAGACAGAACCAACCGTAAGAATATTCTATTTTCCATTAAGACCTTCGATTCAAATAAATTGATTAATTATTTGGTAAAAACGGATTTTATATTTTCATCCACACTGTCCCGGGTCAGAAAAATATACATTTCTTCCATCTGATTCAAAAACCCAATGACACATAAAACAGGGAACAATGTTTTTCCAATATCTGGGCGCAACATTGTAATAATCATAAAAAAGTATAATGATGCAGCGAATGTTTTACCACCGATCGTATGGAAGGTTGGCATTTTACCAAATTTTATTTTACCCATGATCATTTTTAGAAAAAATAACCCCAGTAAAATATAAATCAATATCCACCACTCACCGACTACGTCACTTTCAAATCGATAGAGCCAGAGTGCAATAAAGGGATAAAATACTGTATCTGCCAGGGTATCCAGCTCTGCCCCCAATTTAGATGTCTGGTTCAAGTAACGAGCCAATGTGCCATCCAATTTGTCAGTGACGCCAATCAAGATAAACATAATTAGAAAAACCTGTCTTGCTAGAGCTTCATCTGCGATGAAAAAAGAGGGAATCAGCATTGCAGGAATCAAGATCAGCCGACTTAGGCTTAACATATTGGGGATGGTCTTTAATTCATTAATATTCATTTTATGGTTATTGCCTACATTTAAAAGTAAGCCCAAACCACTCAAATAGTAACAAATTTATGGAAGGGAATATAAAAGCTGCGCGTGGGACTCAAAGCGGCTCATCATTTCATCGATCTGCGCCTGGTCGTTAATAAAAATACCAACAAATCCTTTATGGTCTGTTGAATATTCACCCATAAAGTTCCAAACACCCTTTTTGATTGGTTTGCCCGGAATGAAGTGTTTCAGAGGTTCCGGACCATTTTGCCCTGTAAAGGGACGGATCATGGAAATGGTATTCACTGTACCGTCATTTTTAAACCAGGTTTCATCTGTCTTTTCCCCGTTCCCCATATCCACCTTCGTTCTGCCGATCACCCATCCCAGGGGATAGTTGGCCCTGTTAATAAAATCTGCCGGTTTATGGTAGCCTGTTTTCTCATCCCGAATACTGGCCACCGTGCTGAAAGAAAAGTAATATACATTGGGGTTGATAGTTAATTCATTGTTGAGGGCCATTGCACCTTGGACACTGGAGTCCCAGGCCACACTGTTTTTTGTCTCCCAAGCAGGATGATCTCTTAGTCTAGATAAATATTCAACAATGGATTCATCCTCTTTTTTGGTGATCTCCCATTGTTTTAGATTAAAATCATAATATTTTGAGCTGATTAGGTCAGCCAAAGGCAGAAGATTATCGGTAAAGGGCACAAGGTCAACAACAATATTTGACAGGGTTGCCCCATTGTGCGGTGCGGACATAGTGGTGATAGATGAAACCCATCCAGAGAGTTTTTCCCGAAGCAGGAGACTCTCTTCAGGCGCTCCGGTAGAATCTTTTGGAATTGTATTGGTGAGTAAATGCAGAAGTCTTCTGCTCGTCACACCGCCAAAACTATAACCGAGAATGTGTACCGGATTATCTGCGCTCCATTCAGGATACAATCCTGGGTACACCACACCTTCAGGTTTTTGAATGATACCATATTTTTCTGAATGGGCTTGTCCATAGTCTAACTGACCACCTTTTATTTGGTAAAAAGTTTCTACTGCACAATCATAACTTGATGAAATTGGACCCAGAGAAACAGAGTATACTTCATATCCTTTATCTCGAAGGTATTGTTCAATATTATTTTTGCCTCCCCAATAATTGAGGTCTCCCAATTCTTCTTTCCCCCAGCCAAGAAATCCATGAATTAAAATAATTGGATATTTATTTGCTCCATAGAGCATGGAAAACTGAAAAATAACTAAAAAAAGGATTCTCTTACTTATGTGCATCTTCCCTTATCCCAGTCAAGCACTCCCATGTTTGCAGCAACACAATCATTGGAATATGTTTTTCCATCACAACCACAGACAGGGTCATAAATTGCTGGACAGACATAATCATTATTTATCTTTTCCTCATCAACGCATCTTTCTTCTTCACAACTGACTATAAATAAAATTAAAGAAACCAGTAACCCAAGAACCCTTTTCATTGTTGACGCCTATTTATTTTGCAGCACATGAATGTTACGGCTTTGATTATGAAAATGTGCAATTTTTTGTTCTTCCTTACTAGCATAATTACGATCCCAGTCAATCAATCTAGGTGCCATGATTTTATGATATAGCCATGGTAAAAATATTGCTAAATAAAGCATACTTAAATAACCTTGAGGCATTGTGGGGGCATTCGGATAAGATTTGAGCTCCCAATATTTTAAATGACTTTTCTCATGATGAGAAGAATGCCGCGTTACGTTATATAAATACATACTACTAATGGCACTGTTGGTGTTCCACGAGTGATGAGGTTTAACCGGCTGACCGGGGACTCGTACTAATCCATAATGTTCTGTATAATTAATGACCTCTAATAAACATTTTGCAATAAATGCACATAATATAAATATAAGCATTCCGCTCAGCCCGCCAACCAGATAGGCAATGAATGCAATTGAACCGCTTCGTATATGCCCGATTACCATTCTATTTTTTATACTAAAAATAGAATGGTGGGTTTTTCTTAAACGGCTGTTTTCAATAGTCCATGCATCTTTTTGCTCTTTTATGATAGCTCTTAAAATAAAGCGGTAAAGATTCTCCCCCCTTTTAGCCGTAGCAGGATCCGATTCCAGCCCAACATTTTTATGGTGCCCATATACGTGTTCAATAGCAAAAGCACAATCCCATGAAATTGCCAGAAGCCAATTCCCCATAAACATATCAAATTTATTTTTAATACGATGGACCAATTCATGTCCCGGCACGGTTCCCATAACACCAATGAATAGACTCGTCAAAGCAACGAGAGATATTTTATCCAGTAGATGCACAGAACGATTTAAAGCCATCAAATCAACACCAATAATTGTTTTTAAGCGCTGAGCAAGTTCCACAGAGGGGTTGCTGCTGATAACAAATACAGTCATAAAGACTAAAAGAAGAATCAAGGGCAGATTGATATACATGGGCAGGTTCAGTATAAATTGGTTTTGATGACTGGCTTCCATCGAATCTTCTTTAATCATTATATCGCCCAGTATAATGAACAATGAGATACCAATAAAAAATGCAGTGGGATATAATGGGCCCAACGTACAAGTATATAAAGCTAAAACCAGTGTTAGGGGTGATATGTAATATTTTAGATATTGCAAAGATTAGTCCTTTATGGAAAACCCTTTGGATTCGATACGTTCAATCAAAACGGATTTATCAATATTTTTCCCTTCTACTTGTACTTTTCCGGACAATAAATCTACAGTCAATTGTTCAACCCCAGGGACACTGTGAACAGCACCTTCAACACTTTCTTTACAATGACTGCAGGTCATCCCAATTACATTGAAATTTATCTGTTCGTTTTTTCCTTCAAGATCTTTGACTATCTTTTTGGAGCTTTTTCCAATGGGCCTGAATCTGGAAATATATGCATTAGTCAATATAGCGAGAAATATAAATGTGAGAATGATTGTCCACGGGCCGCTCATTTCATGACCTTGGTGCTGACCCACAATTTTTGATAGGTCAATGGTTAGAAACGTATCAAGGAAGATACCAAAGAGTAGTGCTGTGAATCCGATCAAACTCAAATAGCGATAAAGCGTTTTTCTTCCTAGAGCATTTGTTGCTGGCCCAGCCATAAGAAAAACAAATACTGCCCCGGGCGTGATTCCTTTTATGAGCAGTGCCAGGGCAATGGGGATAGATGCGGTGGCACAAACATAAACTGGCAGTGAAACTAATAACATCATTAGATACTGAAGGTAGGTATTGGATGAGAAATATTCCGCAATCAAATCCGGCGGTATAAAAAGTGCAATTGCCACGGCAACAAGAAGGCCTTGGAATAGAGGGACAACAATATCAGATGGTAGCGAAATAAACCCATATTTGAATCCGTGAAAAACTTTTTTCTGAAAAGGTTCATCGGATTTTGAGCGACTGGGGGCGGCTGGAGAATGGTCATCCTTATCAAAATGGTTGATGACAATTCCGCTGAACATTCCAGATATAAGTGCAGCGAGGGGCCTAAAAAATGCAAAGATGGGCCCCAGCATTCCATACGTTAACAGGATGCTATCCACACCCGTTTGGGGTGTGGAGACAAGAAAAGATACGGTTGAGCCTTTAGATGCACCGGATTCCCGGAGGGTAGCCGCAACAGGGATTACACCACAGGAACATAATGGCAATGGGATGCCAAATAAAGTTGATTTAAAAATAGAGAATATATTTTTTTGACCAATGTGTTTTGTGACAAAAGAATTGTCTATAAAAATGGATATTAAACCAGATACAAACATGCCAAGCAATAAGTAAGGGGCCATCTCCATACAGAGGGTCCACATCTCTTGAATAAAAAGATTTATGTAGTGAATCATAGCAGTCTATTTTTGAAAAACCCAGTTTAGCTTGATCATATTAAAAGTTACGTAAAGTTTTTATTCAGTTATATAAATTAAGATAAGCAGATATGGTATCAATAAAACCTTAAAAATACAAACGAAAGACAGTTTCTGCTACACAGGCAAAGCGTTTTCTGTTTTCCACTTCTATACTGATCTCATTTACCAATTCAATACTATTCTTTTTTGTCTGGACGCCTACTATACGAGTGCGGGCCCTGACTTTAGAACCGGATTTTACCGGATATGGAAAACGCACTTGATTCAAACCATAATTAACCACCATCCGCGCTTCGGGAAATAAATTATTTGAGGAACTAATGGTGTTGGTCAATTTGGGAATCAAAGACAATGTTAGAAAACCATGGACAATAGTTGTTTTGAATGGCGATTCTTTTTTTGCGCGTTCAGGATCGGTATGAATCCATTGTTTATCGCCTGTTATTTCTGCAAACTGGTTGATACAATACTGATCAATCGTTTCCCATTCCCCCACATATATTTCTTGACCCAGTTGTTCATGCAGCTCTTTATAGACCTTTTCTGTCACCTTATTTTTGGTGATTGGTTCTGATGGAATAGCACTCTTTTTATCAAATGGATTAAGATTGGCTATCCAGGGGTTGTTCAGTGTATTTGTAATTTTATCATTGATGGTATTAGACCAATTGCGGAATTTGGGTTCTAATTTGGCCCTGAACTCTGTTGCGTTCTCTTGAAAACCGGCGGTTTTCTCTCGAATAAATTCGTAAACATTCATTTATTTATCTGTTAATAATATTAAAAAAAATTTTGCTTCGTAAAAATAAAACCTATTTTGTCCCAAATAGCCGATCACCCGCATCCCCCAATCCCGGAACAATATATTTATTTTCATTGAGTTTTTCATCAAGGGAGGCTGCATACACTTGAACATCCGGATGAACTTCGCAAAAAGCCGAAACACCTTCCGGCGCAGCAATCAGGCACATGAATTTGATTTGGGTAGCACCTAATTCTTTTAAACTGTTTGCAGTGGCAATGGCAGTTCCACCGGTGGCAAGCATTGGATCCACGATAATGAAATGTCGGTCTTCAGGCTTTTTGGGAATCTTAAAATAATAATGAACCGGTTCGTGAGTCGTTTCATCGCGTTCCATGCCTACATATCCAACCCGCGCATTAGGAATGAGTTTAATTAATCCATCGACCATTCCTAAACCTGCTCGTAGGATGGGAACAAGAACAACATTTTTGCCATCGACTTTCACACCAGTGGTTTCCATGATGGGTGTTTCTACAGAAATGTTTTGTGATGGAATATCTCATTGACCAATTCTCTAAAGAGTTGGTGCCCTGTTTTTTTATCTCGAATGAGTGTTAATTTGTGACGGATAAGTGGATGGTCCACCACATGAAAATTGTTGTATTTATTCATGATATTCTGATAGGAATTTATCATATAATGGTGAAAGTATTCTAAATGAAAACAGTCGGCGATACACTGAATTTGTCTTTTATTTCAAAGACCGCCCCCTCGATTTCACTTGGTAGGTTGCAAATTAGTTTGAAAAATCCACATGGTCTTTTTAAAGTATAGTGTAAAAGGGAGAACATGAATTGCTAAATAAAAAACTAAAAACGAATCCTTGGAAGATATTTGCTATTTTAATTCTAATTATTACTTTAATTATCGCATACTTTGCAAGCCAAAGATATGCAGATGAAACAGAAAAAAGAGTCCAGGAGTTTTTAAAAGAAAAAAATAAAAGAGATTAGATTGAGTTTTTTGGGCTAAAAAAGTGAACACGCATTAATAAGGAATTTTCCTACACCCTTATCACACACAAATGGCTTATATGGAAGCGTTTCATTTAATTCATAACGCCCCTTTCAAACATCTGGAAAAGAAGGGGAATTCATCAGTAACTACGTAATAATAAATACCTTCTGGGAATTCAGGTGTAACGCCGATTCGCCCATTGCATTGATCCAAATCGCCGGTGCCTTCTACATATTCAAAATCCTGGGTGAAGGCACCCAATGGGATTGGCTTATTTAGGTTTGTATTTCCTGAAGGACCGCCACTTAGTGACCGCAGTGTGTCCGGCCGGCCGGCCTCCCCTGTGGATTTAAGCTGCCAGCTCGGCTTCATTATTTTGATACCGCTGTTTTGGTCATCAGGATTTGAGTATCCATAACGGGAATAAACCGGAAAACCATCAGCGGCCCACCCAATAAGTGTCATGGCCACACCCTTATCCAACTGGGCCATGAAGAGCTCAGGTATTCCGTGGTAATGGTATTCGCCTGTGGGTTGAACGTGGGCATGATTCATGTCATCCCCGAAATCAAATGTGTCGTGACCCAACGCTTCAATGTTCCATCGGCCTTGACCTTGGGCCAAACTGCAGTTGCCGTTATCATCACACCGCCCGGCAGTAGCAGGGTCAAATTTTACACTGTTTAATGCATAAGCTATTGCCCCTCGAGGGCCACCCACTTCAATACCTGTTTCAGATGTTATAAAAGGTTGAATGGTGAATGACTTATTCACACTTTGTGCACGAATAGAATTAGGATTATGAGGATTAGGAAATGTGCCTACTTCATGGTCTGGGATTCCATTACCAGAAAGATTTCGGCTATCTGAATCACAGTCCCAAGTGTACCAACTGGTTGCTTGAACTGATTCATCGTTGTTATATATTTCACGACTTAGATCACATAAAATGTAATTTATGGTGTGTCATTTTATTTTTGTTCATAGCTACAATAGACTGAACAATATATCCATGGTTAAATTTTTATTTTTTCGCATCATTTGAAAATTGCGAAATAGAATTGTAGAAGATAGTGAATTCATAATTCGCGTTTTAATTCATTAGTAACTCGTAAACCAGATTCAATAGCTCCATTCATAGAAGCGCGATAAAAAGCAGTATGTTCACCCGCAAAAAATACGGGGCCTTCAGATTTTGCAAGTATATCTCTATAATCTTTTTGTCCAACCCCTGCAATTGAATAGCTAGCTTTAACCCAAGGATCTTCATTCCAGTATTTGGTAACCCCATTCTCCCAATATTGCGGCGCTTCTGGCCATATTGTTTCACAAGTTTTTTGAGCGATGTTCATACGCCTTTCTTCGTTTAAACGTCCCAATTTTTTAGCATCATCCCCGGACGTAAAAGTAAGAAGTATACCACGAGGCCCTGGCTGATCAATAGAAAAATGATATATCCTTCTAAGGCGGGTATCTGTAAATACACGTTGACCAATGGATCCTTTCTCATCCCAGAAACGCTTTTTATATTGCATAGCAACCTTCATTGCATATCCGTAATCCTGGTTATGAATGCAATGGGTTTTCTTTGAACTAAAACCAGGCTGAATATCTATAGTTCTTAAAATAGAAGCAGGAATAGCTAAAACACATTTTAGCGCACGTATTGATTGAGTTTTTTCATTCTCTAGTATCGTTGCAGTCACGCCTTTAGAGTCAAAAGCTAAACGCTTTAATGCTCGATTATATTTGATTTTAGAAGATAATTTTTTCGCAAACGTTTTAGGTAATTGATCATTTCCGCCGAAAATTCTACCCTCAACTGTATTTTCGCTGAACGCTGAGGTTCTTGCATTTGATAACACCATATTCAATGCTGACATTTTTGATGGTACTGTGGTTGATTCAGTGGCATTCGAATATGTATATAGTTCAATTATATCTTTAGGAGCGCCACCTTTCATTAGCATTTCCTCAATAGAAATTTTATCTAAAGCTAATACTTCAGGTGAATTTTCTCCCTTTTCCTTAACAAGGTCCATCCACTTTTGGATATATTGTACTTCCTGTCCAAATAATTTTCCTTCTACCGTTCCCTCAAATGGCAATAGGTCTACCCCTGATTTCAATCCTTTCATGGATAATCTATTCCCTCTTAAGAACACACCATCATATTGTTTTGCTGGCAATATTTTTAAACCAAAATCTTTACAGTACCTGTGGACTAAATTATCTGTGCTGTCGACATATTCTGCCCCCATCTCAGCATATAAATTATCAGCGAATGGATCTCGATATGTTCTTACTCTGCCGCCAGCCCGTGATCGTGCTTCTATCAAAATGACATTATAACCTGACCGATCTAATTCATACGCACATGACAAACCTGCCAGTCCAGCGCCAACGACTAGAATTCGTTTATCATCAGATGCGCCTTTCATAATGGATGAAATCATAAAGGGAGATAAAGCAGCAAAAGAAGTAGTTGCAGTCGTTTTTTTAAGGAATGATCTTCTTGTTAACTTTTTATCTAAATTCATATTCATTAAAAGTTTTTTCCTTTTTATAAAATAAAATATTGGGAGGAATATTCTGTTTTTCGATATTCGGCCCTTTATACGATACTTTTAATTGATTCCCACCTCCTTTTTCAAAAAAAGTGACACGAATGGGATGATATCCCGACCTCAGAGCAATCGTTCCTTTTTCTTCATTCATCCCATGTAAGCCATCATTTTCTACAACCATAGTACCATCGATATACAACCGACTGCCATCATCAGAATCAGTGTAAAATGAATAAATACCATCTTCAGGCAAAAGAATGAACCCCTCGTATTGAAATCCAAAATAATCATTTTGTTCTCTGAGAAATATATCAAAATTAGAAGCAATGCCTGTCGCCACAATCTCAAGTTTATTAAAATCAGGAAGCTGATCCCAAGATCCTTCATAATAACTGTATTTTAATCCTTGGGCAATACCATTCAATTTCACATCTGGATTGGGTACCACTTTTGTATACTCAGTATGTATGCTCTCGCTGACTGGTTTACCATCTCGAAATACACGTGCTGATACGCGCGCAGTGTTAGTTAAAAGGATCGGCCCATCCACAATGGGAGATTTGAGACTTGGCATACTACCATCT
>LUME01000019.1_pt1:0-27500 | contig 28813 bp, 23 predicted proteins | sample 729951 | NCBI WGS metagenome assembly LUME01 (sample SAMN03860271, study PRJNA289734) | marine metagenome | biome: seawater column; feature: ocean; material: water; isolation source: Red Sea water column Station 34 - depth 200m | place: Saudi Arabia: Red Sea | collected 2011-10-15 | depth... | reverse complement strand
CTAAAATTTCTCCGGTGACCATAGCATAGGGGTCACACCCGATCCCATCTCGAACTCGGAAGTTAAGCCCTATTGCGCCGATGGTACTACGCGGGTAACCAGCGTGGGAGAGTAGGTCGTCGCCGGGAACTTTCTTAAAACCCCGTTTCTTTTGAAGCGGGGTTTTTTATTTTATACACATTTTTCCATTTGTGATCTTCCACACAAGATAATCAAAAGGCCTTGAAGCCTCCTAATGACCATCGGTAAATTGAACCATATTTTCTTAATAGAAAGCATCCTATGGTTAGACGCTTAATCATTTCAATTATTATCTCAATGGCCCCATTTGGGTCTACCCTATCTGCTCAGGCAAAATTAGATGGCCAATTCTTTGAGTATACTACATATTATATGAGCAACTTTGATGTATCCACGGGTGAATCAGATGTTCCGTTTTTTCGTTATCGTATATATTCGGATACGTATCCAGTCTATACTAAGATTTGGTTTCGTGCATCTGTTCTTTCACCTGCATTAGATATTGATTCTAGAACGACCTTAACTGAAATTGAATCGTCGATTTTTCAGATGAAGGCAGATATTATTTTGGATAATCGGAATTTCTCTACGAATACTTCAAACCTGTTAGATGAAGCAAACCCTCCAAATGTTGTGCCCATAACAAATCGAACCATTGAATCCATTAATCCATCTGAATTTGAATATTTAATAAGTGCAGTTATGACTACGGGTCAGTTGGCGGATGGGGAATACCGATTTGAATTAAAAGTATTTTCTGGCACTTCATCTAGCAATGTGGTCTTAACCGATCAAGATTCAAAAACAATTATTGTCGAATCTACCACTGGTGTGAACCTAGAATCACCCGGCGGCATGTTGGCAGATACATCCTTTAATATGGTATATACAACATATCCTGTGTTTAACTGGCATAAAGGGAATTGCCGTAATTGTGAGACATACATCCGCGTAGCAGAGTTTAAGGTGGGGTATCATTCATCCTTAGAAGAAGCACTCAGAGATGAGCGAATGGTTCCATTCAATCAAAGTGAGAATTGGCTCCAGTTAATGGATGTCAGTACATATCAATACCCCACAAGCGATGCCCGGCCTTTGGAATATGGTAAAACTTATGTTTGGCAAATCAAAACCGGGGTACCGACTACAAGCGGCAGGGAAGAAGAAGTTTCCGATATTTATGCATTTAAAATAGCCAATCCATCTGAATCAGCTATGCCCAGTCAAGAAAGTATGGCCATCCAACAATTGAGAGAGGCTTTAGGTGAGGATCAATTCAATGCACTATTCGGCGGAGATGGGCCATTAGCAGGCTTTATGCCAACTGGGGATGCATTATTAAATAATAAATCCATTGATGAAACAACCCTTCAGTACATTTACAACCGACTTCTAAAAAAAGAGATTAAGATTAAATCAGTTTCTGTAAAGAATTAGTTGTGAAGTATTTTAAATCAGCTACAATCTTCTTAATCCTATTTACAATATTGATGGGCGGTGACCGTATTGCGATTGTCACTAAAGTGATTGGAAAGGTTCAATATATACGTGGAAATGGAAGTGGTCAATCATTTAAAAAAGGTCATATTATTGAATCGGGAGATATTCTTAAAACGGACAAAGGTGGATTTGCAGCACTTCTATTTATTGATGATAAAACAGCGTTGAAAGTAAAAGAGAATTCGGAAATAATTATTGAAGGGAAACGATCGGCTCGTGCCATCGCCAAAGAAATTAATTTGAATGGGGGCACAATTCGTGCTCAAGTTAATAAACAGAAAAAAGGTGATTTTATTGTTCGAACCTCTGTGTCGGTTGCGTCCGTAAAAGGAACAGATTTTTGGTTGATATCTAATGATGCAGGTGACTCATTAATTGGATTAGAAGGTATGGTTGAATTCTCTAATCTTATTTCAGGGGAATCTATTGATATTACCAGTGGAAAATCAGGAATTTCAACCTCCGATGGTAGTGTGCAAACATTTAAAACCGACCCGAAGACTATTCCTGAAGATCCGTCTGACACTGACAGCGGCACCCAAAAACTTGAAATCGAATTCAAAGATGCTGCCGGTAAAAAGAAAACACTCATTATAGAGTATAATTAATCCTTCCAGTGAACTATCAGTTTTCAATTCGTTCAGGGATCAGATTGATCCCTTTTCTTTTATCCTTAACCATGGTCAGTGGACAAGCACGATTATTGCACCATATCCCACCTCCTCATGGTATCATCGGTGAAGCGCTTACGCTAACCGCCTCGTCATTAGAAATTACAGACCCATTAGAGGCCACACTTTATTACCGATTACCGGGTAGTGAATCATACTTGGAAGTTCAATTTATTAAAACAGGATTTAATTGGGAGGCAACCATCCCAAGGTTTAGCTTGACGGAAGCAGGTCTTGAATATGTAATTACATTTCAATTTAGTCGAGATCGCCTCAACTCATTTCCTGAGCAGGATCCATTTAATGAGCCCCATTATTTATCTGCAATTCCGCCTAAGAATCAACCGACTATAGGAGTTTTTGGTGATCTGCCAGTAGCAGATGTATTAATACTTTCTCCGGATCCCGGTGCACTGGTTGATCAAAATTCCATCTTGATTGCCGCATCATTCTTTAGTGCAAATAAAGTGGAACCATCATCTGTTCAATTATTTTTGGATGGTGTAGATGTATCTTCAGTCATGATATTTGAAGATGGCATTTTAAGCTATGATCCAGGCTCATTACCCAATGGAATGCATTCGATTGAAATTAAAATGCAGGATTATGATGGAGAATATATTGCACCTGTAAACTGGTCATTTACTGTGGGGACGGAAAGAAAATCTCTCCCAGATATTGTTAGGTATAATGGGCGGTTGAACAGTCGATTATCTGCAGAGAATGTGAGTGGTACGTCTCTAAATATTGCAGAAGTGATGGGTAATTTTAATGTAGATGTACAATGGGCCAATTTAAAAACCGATTTACGGCTTACGTCGAGAGAATCTCCTCATGCGCAGCCCCATAATCGATTCGGCGCTTCATTCGCTATGGGCGATATTTTAGATATTCATCTGGGAGACCATTATCCCAGATTTAGTCCATTCACCATTGATGGGAAGCGGGTGCGTGGAATGGGATTGGATGCAAATTTAAAATGGGTTCGACTACAATATGTTAGTGGAGATTTAAACCGGGCTGTCCATGAACGAGGCGGAGTGGGCGGCGGATACCAATTAATCCATGGCTTAACATCCACCAATTTAAATGGTTCTAAAACATATTACTTGGATCGAACAGGCTTTATGTTCAAACGTAAAGTCAGGGGATTTAAATTATCAACGGAATTGTTTTCACGAATAAAAGCCAGTGTGAATTTAATGTCTGTAAGGGATGATACTGCTTCCGTTAATCGAACTTTGAATAATGCAATATTCCCTTCAGATTCGTTGGTGTTGGGGGTGACACCGGGGAATTATAATTACGATGAATTCAATACATTAATTACTGCCGCAGGTCACAAATTGGATGCACCCAAATCACATTGGGCAGGGCAGAAACCTCAGGATAATATTGTATTTGGTTTCAATATTGGCACCATATTTGACAATAGAAAATTAACTTTGGATTTTGATTGGAATATGAGTCTTCATAATAGGGATATTTGGGATGGCGTTATGTCCATTGCTGATCTTGATACGGCATTGGATGATTCATTAGATGGATATATAGGTCTCCAATATGATGAAGATGGTAATGAGATTACTGGCGTGACCAAAATAAGTACCGATCAGATATTTATTGATCCGGAGAAATTAAATGACCTATTCATCATCAATACCAATATGAGCCCATTGGTCCCCATTGATCTCAATGCATATGGATCGAGCCCTATCTCTTCTATCATCAATATGCCATCGTCCGCTTTTAATATAAAATTACGGGGGAATTATTCCCGGAATAGTATCCTCGTTGAATATCGCCAAATTGGTCCAGAATATGTCTCTTTAGCCAACCCGTTTTTGAGAAACAATACACGTCAATTTACCATTTCTGACCGGGTGACCCTTTTAGATCGAAGAATGTTTCTCAATATTGGCTTTAAGCATTTGGATAATAAAATTCTTAGAACAACCGTAACACCATTAAACACCAATACATTTTTTATGAATCTAACTTTTTTAATGGGACCAGATATGCCTACGTTTGTGGTTAACTATCAATCCATTGGAAAAAATAATGAAAAAACCCGATTGGATTCAGTGGGCAGTCAAACGGTGGATTTAAGAGAAGATTCTAAGGCGGCGACAAGTATGATGGCCGTGACAATGCCATTCACCAGTGGTGACATTAAACAAAACCTCACAATCAACATGGGAAGCGTGACCAATTTAGATAACTTGAAGAATAAAAGAAGTGCGACCTATCTATTCCCAAAAACAGATTCAAAAACTAGTTCGATTAGTTTGTCTTCAACATTTCCTAGTCAATTGAAGACTGTTGCTTTAATCAGTCAGACGAAACTCCAGATTCCCTCTATGAGCGGAGCCACATTAATCAAAACGCCCTATACATGGACTCACGTGTCATTGTCGGCAAATCAAAAATTCCTTCAAGATAAAATGCTGGCCAGAGGTACCATTTCATTATTGAATAGCAAAAGCCAAATCAAATCTCAATTATTGGGTTTTAGGGCAGGCGCCGATTATCGCATTCAGGATAATTTATCCGCATCCATCATGGGGCAGATTCGATTCAATTATGTATCCAGCTATATAAAAGATAAGGTGGATAACGATGGGGATGGAAAGATCGATAATGCAGGTGAAGTATTGGATTTAAATTCCTCAGGAATTATAATGACACTTCAATATAACTTTTAGATATGCAAGTGAAGGTAAAAGATATACAAAAGTACATCCAAGGCAGTTGGGTGGGGTGGGTTATTACCTTTGGCGCCATCGTGATTGTTTCTTTAGCCCATTGGATTGGTGTATTCGATACCATAGAACTAAAAACTTATGATTACCGGTTTAACTCTGTTCGGGGACCCTTAACCGGGTGGACAGCATCAGATTCATCCTATATCAACAAAGGGACGGATGTAGTGCTTCTGGAGGTGGATGATGAAGCCTGGCGTTTGATGCCTGAAGAATGGCCTTATCCCAGAGGAAGTGTGTGGGGAAGAGTTGTCAGAAATCTTTATAAAGCCGGTGCCAAGGTTATTGTTTTTGATATCCAGTTCGATTCGCCTGAAAATCGGTCAGAAATCTATCAAGATTTGATCCAATCCACCACACCGGAGTATATCATTGATCAAGTGCCTCATGTGAGGGATACCACCCAAGCCGGATATATCTGGGAATCTTTATCTTATCTAATCCCTCGCCACGGTGATAAAATTTTAGGTGAAGCCATTACAGAAGCACAAATGTTCGGGACCAGCATTGTGATGAATGTGAAAATGGTAACTGAACCGTCACTGGTACCGCCTCAATATATTGCCTATCCTGTGGAGCCTGTGGTCAAAGCCAAACCAGAGATGGGTCTGATTAATGATCAAATGGATTCAGATGGCTTTTCTCGACGATATGCTTTATTTGGTGAAATGGCCCATGAGCCTGATAAATATTATTTAACGCTTGCTGTGAAAGCCTTTAAAGCATTCAAAGGGATTCCAGATTCTGCCAAACCAATTTTTGATCGAGATGCCCTAACGTGGGATTATGGCGGGCATAGCATTAATGCCTATGGCGCAGGAAATTCATTTTTGGTGAATTACTATGGTCCCCCATCTGGATATAAATACAGAGGTGAAGAAAATCTCCCGGCATGGGGCACCTTCCCAAAATATTCATTGGCTTACGTGATTGATACAGAGGATGTGACTTTAAGAGATCCGATTGAAGATATAGATTGGATGAGCCAATTTTTGCCTGGTGAAATTCCTGAGTGGATTAAAGCTATTGATGATCCTGTGGAGCGAAAAGAAATGATGGATGCTATGGGTATTGGTGAGGAATTTGATATCACTCAGTCCCCATTTTATAATAAGATTGTAGTGATTGGCACTTCAGTTGAGGTCCACCATGATTATAAACAAACGCCCTATTATAATTTTTGGGGTATTCAGCAATTAACACCGGGAATGGAAACCCACGGGAATGCCATTCAAACCTTAATCGATAATAATTATATTCAAGTTTTGGGTGGTCAATTGACGGAACTGATTTATGGCTTCCCTATAAGCCACGCCTTGATGATTGCATTAATGAGCTTTATTGCCTATCTGATTTTATCCTATTTAAACCCTGTGGTTGCCGGTATCCTGATTATATTAGAAGGTATCATCTATTTTGCCATTGCCTGCGGATTATTTGTAGATGACCTATTTTGGTTCATCAAACATAATTTGTCGCAAATTCTGCCTGAATCAACAGTACTCAATAATCCCAATATATTTAATACTGATTTGCCGGGAATTGGTGATTCACTGGTCATCCCGATTGTAGCCCCTTTGGTGGGTTTGTTGGCGACTTATACGGGAAATGTGATTTATAAATTCATTGTAGAACAAAAGGATAAGAAATTTTTGAAGAGTACTTTTGGTGCGTATATATCACCGGATTTAATCGATCAAATGTATTCCGATAAACAAGAACCGAAGTTGGGTGGTGAAGCAGGATATCACACGGCCTTCTTTTCAGATATCCAAAGTTTTTCATCATTCTCAGAAGTGCTAGAACCAGAGCGGATGGTGAGTCTTATGAATGAATATTTAACTGAAATGACCAATATTCTTCTTGAGCACAAAGGTACGCTAGACAAGTATATAGGCGATGCAATTGTAGCCTTTTACGGCGCACCTGTTCCATTAGAAAATCATGAATATCATGCCTGTCTCACTGCGTTGGAGATGGAAAAGAAATTGGTTACCATGAGGGAGAAATGGGCATCAGAAGGCGATTGGCCGGAACTGGTCCATAATATCCGACATCGGGTGGGATTGAACTCAGGCGAAATGGTTACGGGGAATATGGGTTCATCCATGCGCATGAATTATACGATGATGGGTGACACGGTGAACTTAGCCGCACGGTTAGAACCAGCGGCAAAACATTATGGTGTATATCTTTTTGTGGCAGAAAACACTCAAAAGGCTGTCGCCAATCAATTTGAATGGCGATTCTTAGACTTTCTCAGGGTGAAGGGGAAGAATAAGCCCGTAAAGGCCTATGAACTTATTTCCTTAAAAGATGAAATGACCGATGATCAATCTCAATTGGTTCAAGCCTTTAATGCGGGGATGGACCTATATCAAAAACGGGATTGGACAAAAGCAAAAAAGCAGTTTAAGGATGCACTTGCCTTAGAAGAAGACTTTCCAATGCGACCCACCACGCCTTCAGCAGTATATATAGAAAGATGCGAACATTTTAAAGTGGATCCACCCGAAAAAGATTGGGATGGCGTCTTCACAATGAAGACAAAATAATATTGAATCCTCTTCAGAAGCATTCTGCTCCTCATTAATTTCTAGACTCTATTCTTATGGAAAAATCCCGCGGAAATATTCTTTGGATCGATGATGAAATCGACCATCTTAAACCCCACATCCTCTTTTTAGAAGAAAAAGGATATGGTATCACCACGTGTGATAATGGTTCTGAAGGCATTCAAGAATCCAAGGATCATAATTATGATTTGGTTTTGTTGGATCAATTCATGCCTGGATTAGATGGAATAGAAACGCTTCGAGAGATTAAAGAATCGAATCCGGCCCTACCAGTCATTATGATTACCAAAAGTGAAGAAGAATGGCTTATGGATGAAGCCATATCTGAGCGAATTGCCCATTTTTTAATCAAACCGGTGAACCCAAATCAAATTTTCATGGCCTGTAAGCAAGTACTTGAAAATTCAAAAATTCGAGGTGAAAAGACCACGAGCGGTTATTTGAGCGAATTTCAAAAAATTGAATTCGATGCCGACGATGCGATCAATTTTGATGATTGGTGGAGAATCTATTCTCGACTGGTAAAATGGCAATTGGATTTTGAAGAGCAAAATGAGGCTAATCTCCATCAAATATTGATGGAGCAAATTCAATCCTGCAATAGAAAGTTTACCAGTTTTATCGAAGGTAATTATGCGGATTGGCTAGGAGATGAAAATCGTCCCATCTTATCAAAAGACATTTTTAAAAAAACCGTTCGGCCCCTATTAAACGATAATGAAAAGGTATGCTTATTGGTCATGGACGCCATGCGCTTGGATCAGTTCATGACCTTATATCCATTATTGGCTGAAGATTTTTCAATAAAAATTGAGCCATCGGCTGCAGTATTACCATCTGCAACACCCTTCAGTAGAAATGCCATATTCTCCGGGCTATTCCCAGATGAATTCTGTAAAAAATATCCCGAACAATTAGAAGCCATGAAAGTAGATGAGGGCAGTCTCAATCAAATGGAAAACCAAATGATGATGGATCAATTGCATCGAAACAGATTGGGAGAGAAATCCCTTCATTATCATAAAATATGGATGGCAGAGGAAGGACAAAAATTTCAATCCAAAGTTGGGCAATATCTCAATTTTGATTTGCTAGCAGTCGTAGTGAATTTTGTAGATCAACTGGCCCATCGTCGTTCCGAATCGGATGTATTGAAAGAAATGGTTCCCGATGAATCGGGTTATCGACAAGCGGTAAAAGTATGGTATGAGAATTCATGGATTCGGAACGTTTTATCCGAATTGAGTTCGGCCGGGTTTAAAGTGGTTTTGACCAGTGATCATGGCAGTATTATGGTGAATCGCAGTGCCATGGTGGCGGCAGATAAACATTCTTCTTCCGGCATCCGATACAAACATGGTCGCAATATTAATGCCAATGAAAAAAGCGCCATCGACATTCGGGATTTGACGTCATATCGCCTGCCGGCCTTAGGCCATCAACATAATTATTTATTGGCAAAAGAAGATTTTTTCTTTTTGTATCCCAATGAGCAGCAAAAATATAAACAAAAAATTAAAGCAAGCTTTCAACATGGAGGCATATCCATGGAAGAAATGATGGTACCAATTTTTATAATGGATCCAAAATGAACGAATACGAATTTCATTCTGTAGAAGAAACGCAGCAATTCGCTGAAGGATTTGCACAGCAGCTGCTACTCGGATCAGTGGTGGGATTAATTGGAAATCTGGGAACAGGAAAAACCACCTTCACTCAGGGATTTGCAAAAGGATTGGGCATTGATGATCATGTCATTTCACCCACATTTAAATTGGTGAGTGAATACGATGGTGTCGATTCATCCCTCTATCACATCGACTGTTATCGGTTGGATCATCCTGATGAATTTTTAAATATTGGCGGTGAACACTTTTTGAACCCAATTGAAGGAATTACACTCATCGAGTGGGCAGATCGGATCGAACCCTTATGGTCAGACGATTGGATTTTTTTACATTTTGATCGCATTGAATCAAAACCGGATACTAGAACGCTAAAAATTTCTGGAATAGAATTATGAATATTTTAGGAATTGAAACGGCAACAGATTGGTGTGGTGTAGCCCTGATTCAAGATGGTGAATGTACAGCAAAAATAGAAGAACGTATTCCGAGGCAGCATGCAGAAAAATTACCCCTTTTCTATGAGGAACTGAGTGCCAAATCCAATATAGATGAGATTCAAATGGATGCGGTTGCCGTTTCAATCGGTCCCGGTTCATTCACAGGGTTGCGTGTAGGGTTGGGATTTGCGAAGGGATTGGCTTTTGCAAAAGATTTACCCATTATTCCCGTCCCAACACTACAGGTGATAGCCGCCAATAGTGAATTGGAGGAACAGGATTTTTCAGTATTATTATACTCTCATCGTGATGTGGTATATAAACAAAAATATGCCGGTGGAGATCCAATATCCGCAGAAGAAGTGACAATATGGGGTGACATAGAGCATTCCGGGTTATGTATTCATTATGGATGCGGAAAACTGATGGATAAAGAAAATTATTCATCCGTACCACCCAGTGCTAGAATGACCGGATTATTGGGGGAAAAACACTACGATGAATGGGTCGTAACCCAACCTTATGATTTGGTTCCCAACTATATTTCTCCATTTGAATTAGGCCAGAAAAAGTGAAAATCCGAAGAGCAATTCTGGCAGACTTAGATATGATTGTTGAAATGGAGAACAGAATTTTTAAAAATCCATGGGCAAACGGATCCATTGGTGTTGAATTGGCTCGAAAACAAAATTCATTAAATCTGATTGCAGAACTTGATGGCAAACCCATGGGATATTTTTTCGCCCATTTGGTAGAAAATGAAGCCCACATCCTCAATATAGCTTTGGATGTACCTTTTCAAAACAAAGGGTATGGAAAGCAATTTCTAAAAAAAATATTGGATGAATATCTCCAATATGCGGACGTGTTTTTAGAAGTAAAACGCTCTAATTTCCCCGCTATAAATTTATATCTTCATTTTGGTTTTGAAGAGATTGATATTCGTGAAGAATATTATTCTGACGGTGAAGATGCAGTCATCATGGTTAAAAAAGTGAAAGTGCATGGCCTGGTTCCGTCGTAAAGACAAAAATATTGCCGACCTGGAAAAGAAAGACATTCCCAGCGGTCTGTGGATTAAATGCCCATCCTGTTCAGAAATCCAGTATAAACCGGAATTGGACAAAAATCACTCTGTTTGCCGCCATTGTGATCATCATTTTCGGGTTCCACCGACTATTTACCGTGACATCATTTTAGATGAAGATAGTGCAGAGAATTTATTTTCAAATGTAAAATCTGCTGATCCCCTGAAATTCAAAGCAGGGAAAAAATATACAGATCAATTAGATGAGGCCATGTCCAAAACAAACCAGAATGATGCGGTCAATTGTTATGCGGGTAATATTAATGGGCAAGCCATCATACTGGGTGTAATGAATTTTGGATTTATTGGGGGCAGTATGGGGTCTGTGGTTGGTGAATTGATATCTCGCTGCATAGATTTAGCTAGAGAAAAGAAATTACCATTCATTTTGGTATGTGCCTCAGGCGGCGCACGGATGCAAGAATCTGCATTATCATTAATGCAGTTGGCCAAGACCAGTTCAAAGCTTGCACGATTTCAAGAAGAAGGCGGCCTCTATATTCCAATTCTAACGGACCCAACAACCGGTGGTGTTACGGCTAGTTTTGGTATGCTCGGCGATGTTATTTTAGCAGAACCAGGTGCTCTCATTGGGTTTGCCGGTCCAAGGGTTATAAAACAAACTATAGGGGAAGATTTACCAGAAGGATTTCAGCGGGCTGAATTTTTACAGGATAAAGGATTTATCGATCATATTGTTCCTCGTGAGAATATGAAAGCGGTTCTTTCCAAAATGATCGGGTTATTAACTTCATGAGCCAACCATCCATTTTAATTTCTAACGATGATGGCATTTATTCAGACGGTATTTATGCCCTCTGGGAATCCATGTCGGAAATTGGAGATACCATTGTGGTTGCACCCAATACTGAAAAAAGTGCCGTGGGCCACGCTATCACATTGTCGGATCCGATTCGAATTGAAGAGGTAAGTCGATCAGGCGATTTTACAGGATATGCCGTCAATGGAACGCCAGCGGACTCTGTTAAAATTGGTGTGAAAGCCATTATGAATTCAAAGCCGGATATTATCATTTCTGGAATTAATCATGGGGCAAATGTGGGCCAGAGTTTACTGTATTCAGGAACAATTTCTGCAGCAACCGAAGGTACATTTTTAGGCATACCATCGATTGCAATTAGTTTAGATGCTCTTAGAGATTGTGATTTCACTACTGCAAAAGCGGTGGCAAAAACAGTGGTGAATACAGTTCTCAATAATGGTTTACCGAAAGATACCCTGTTGAATGTAAATGTTCCTAAGGATCGTAAAAACGGAATACGGGGCTATCAAGTCACCCATCAAGGGTCAATATATTTCAAGGATCATTTTGAGAAACGGGAAGATCCACGGGGACGATTATATTATTGGATGACCGGTGATATCAAAGATCCAGATACCGATTTGAAGTCCGATGGTGTGGCACTGAAAGAAGGCTATGTAAGTGTTACACCCCTTCAGCTTCAGATGACAAATATGGATTTTACGCATGAATTGAATGAATGGAGTTTTGATTGAGCACATACCATAAAGGGGGTGTGCTCATTCTTGATTTTGGGTCCCAATATACCCAATTGATTGCTCGCCGAGTGAGAGAACACAAGGTCTTTTCTGAAATATTACCTCCTGAAACCGCATTAGAAGACATTTTAACAAGATCACCATCAGCTTTAATTCTATCCGGTGGTCCATCCAGTGTATTTGGGGATGAAGCACCTGACTTTGATCAAGCGATCCTCAACACGTCGATTCCCATTTTGGGCATTTGCTATGGATTACAATTATTGGCCCATCACCATGGGGGATTGGTAGAGTCAACCGGAAGTGGGGAATATGGATCTGCCGAAATCCAAATTGACTCACATGATGGTTTATTTACAGGTGCATCCAATTGTTCACAAGTTTGGATGAGCCATATGGATCGGGTAACCCAATTGCCCAATGGATGGCATACCCTTGCCCATTCCTCGAATGGCGTGATTGCGGCCATGGCCAATTCAGACCAATCGAGAGTGGCCACACAATTTCACCCTGAAGTGGTACACACAGAAGAGGGCGATTTATTTCTTAAAAATTTCTTATTTAATATTGCCGGGTGCAACCCCACGTGGACTGCGGGCAATTTTATCGATGAGCAAGTGGCATTAATTCGCAAACACGTTGGCGATGGTAAAGTATTGGTCGGTGTGAGCGGCGGTGTGGATTCATCAGTGGTTGCTGCATTAATGCATAAAGCCATCGGTGACAGATCTACAGCGGTATTGATTGATCATGGATTGATGCGAAAAGATGAAGCCAAAAGTTGTGTAGAGGCATTGAAAGATGGTCTTGGCGTTAACATTCATTGTTTTGATGAATCAGAATTATTTTTATCTCAATTGACAGACATAACTGATCCGGAGAAAAAACGGAAGATTATTGGGAATCAATTCATTTATTCTTTTGATCGGATTGCAGGAGAAATGGGTGAGATGAATTTTCTAGCACAAGGGACACTTTATCCTGATGTAATTGAAAGTGGTGTGAGTAAAGGCAAATCAGCCCATGTGATTAAAAGTCATCATAATGTGGGTGGACTTCCAGAAGATATGCGGTTTGAATTGGTTGAACCTCTTCGAGAATTATTCAAAGATGAGGTGCGTAATGTAGGGCGTGAATTGGGATTGCCCGAATCATTAATTGAAAGACATCCATTTCCAGGTCCAGGATTGGGAGTTCGAATTATTGGGGACATCACTCGAAAACGCATTTCTATTTTGCAGGAGGCAGATCAAATCTATATGGATATTCTTCATGAAGATGGACTTTATAATGACATTTGGCAGGCATTTTCTGTATTGATTCCTGTTCAAACTGTTGGCGTGATGGGAGACCAACGGACTTATGAAAATTTATTGGGTATAAGAGCTGTTACAAGTACAGATGGTATGACAGCAGATTGGTTTCGGATGCCATCCAAAACATTGACAAAAATATCTAACCGTATTGTAAATTCTGTCCGAGGTATAAATAGAGTGGTATACGACATCACATCAAAACCACCAGGCACTATTGAATGGGAATAAGGTTTAATTCCTATTTAAAAAAGTGATTTAACTCACAAACAATATTAATAATTACTGATAAATTTTCACTATGTGTGGTATAGTAGGATACTACGGTAATAAAGATGCCGTCCCCATTTTATTAGATGGACTAAAGCGTCTGGAATATAGAGGATATGATTCAGCTGGGATTTCTGTTATGGGATCTACAGGGATTGAGTCCGTTAAAAAAGCAGGTAAGGTTAAAGAATTAGACCGATTGGTCGATGATTCTGTTATTAATGGATCCATTGGGATGGGTCATACCCGATGGGCAACCCATGGTGAACCCAATGATAAAAATGCCCATCCCCATATTGATGATACAGGAAAAATTTCCCTAATTCATAATGGTATAATTGAGAATTATTCCTCAATAAAATCATATCTCGAAAAGAAGGGACGAACCTTTAAAAGCGATACGGATACTGAAACTCTCGTTCAATTAATATCAGATATTTATTATGAAGATGGACTCTCATTCGAACAAGCAGTTACAGTGGCATTGAGTAGAGTTGTAGGTACCTATGGTATAGTTGCATTTTGCTTTGATGAACCTGATAAACTTGTTGCAGCAAGGCATGGAAGTCCCCTTGTCTTAGGTATTGGTAAAAATGAATATTTCATTGCCAGTGACGCCTCTCCTATTGTGGATCATACGCGGAATGTTGTCTATTTGGATGAAGGTGAAATGGTAACAATTACCCAGGATGGTCATGAGATCCGAACTATTAAAGATGATACCATTATAAATAAAGCAATAACTGAGATTGATTTTTCAATAGAAGAAATAGAAAAGGGCGAATATCCCCACCATATGCTCAAGGAGATTCATGAGCAGGTTCACACAATCACTGATACCATGCGTGGCAGAATCGATCCCGATGATGGAATGGCCCATTTGGGTGGTATTCAGGAACATATGGATCGCATCCAAAAAGCGCATCGAATTTATATTACCGCTTGCGGCACATCATGGCACGCAGGACTCATGGGTAAATATCTATTGGAAGAATATGCTGGCATCCCTGTTCATGTAGAATATGCATCTGAATTTCGATACCGCGACCCCATTGTAGACAGTCGAACGGTGATTATTGCCATTTCTCAATCGGGTGAAACTGCAGACACGTTGGCAGCAATTAAAAAAGCCAAGGCGAATGGTGCTCTTACAGTAGGTATATGCAATGTAGTTGGTTCATCCATAGCACGAGAGACGGATTGTGGGATTTATACCCATGCGGGTCCTGAAATTGGAGTCGCATCCACCAAAGCTTTTACGGCTCAGGTTACAGTAATGTTTTTACTTTCTCTTTGTTTCGGGCGGAAAAATGGTATTTCTACTATTATTGGACAAAAATTTGCCAATGCTCTCTTGAACATTGGAGATCAGGTTCAAGACGTCTTGAATAGTTCTGAAGATATTTTGGAAGTGGCCAAATTAACAGTGGAAGCCGATAACTATCTCTATCTTGGTCGCGGGATGAATTTCCCCGTAGCATTGGAGGGGGCATTGAAGCTGAAAGAAATTTCTTATATTCATGCAGAAGGCTATCCGGCAGCAGAGATGAAACATGGCCCTATCGCATTGATTGATGAAAAAATGCCCGTGGTTTTTTTAGCTCCTCATGATAAAACATATGAAAAAATACTCTCCAATATTCAAGAGGTAAAGGCGAGAAAAGGTGTAGTGATTACGGTTACAGATAAACGGACAAAAGATTTGGCCGCCCTTTCTGATTATATGATTGATGTGCCATCCTCCCACCCAAAAGTATTTCCCATTTTGGCATCCATTGCCTTGCAATTGTTGGCTTACCATTTGGCCGTACTTCGTGATTGTGATGTGGACCAACCTCGAAATTTGGCAAAATCGGTGACAGTCGAATAAACCTAATAATATGATGACTCCCATAGATTTTAATTCTCAATAAACACCATGGTTTTTTTGGCCATATTTGATATAAAGATAACTCAACCATTTACGTCCTGACATCAAAATCCCTTTCTTAGTAGGTGTTCTTAAGGAGGGGGCTGGATTAAATTCTATCGTGAAAAGAACACCCTTTATTACGATAATACTCACTATAACAACCCTGTCCATGCAGTGGATGTTGGCCCAGGAGCCTGCGCCTATCCAGGCAGGTGTGGCCCCTCATGAGGGCATTTATGCTCCGGGGGTCGATGCAGTTCACTACGATGTGGAAATCGGTGTGGGGAAGGCAGCAGATTGGGTTGGAGGGCGGGTGACTATCAAAGTGGCGGTTGAAACGGATGCACCAATTCTGCCATTAGATTTTACAGGCATGAATGTGAATAGTGTTTTGGTTAAGGGTAATCCTAATCCTTTTGATTATAAAAATGGTGTGATCAAAATTCCACTTTCAACTGCCAAAAAGGGTGATACAGTATCCGTTTCTATTTCATATAGCGGTACCCCAGATGACGGTCTAATTATAGGTGATAATGTCCATGGAAATCCGTCAGTTTTTGTGGATAACTGGCCAAACCGCACACGTTTTTGGCTCCCATCCATTGACCATCCTGAAGATAAAGCCACAGTGAATTATACGATTCACGCTCCAAAAGAATGGAAAGTTATCGCTAATGGATATCAGACTCATCCACCAAGAAAAACAAGCAAAAATGCCATCGGCCCGAAAGGGGAAAGGCTGACATGGAATTGGGAAGTAACAGTTCCCATTTCATCATATAATATGGTGATTGGTGCAGCAGATATGAAAATCCAGACGGTTGGTTTGGCAGGATGCGGAGATGCACCTGCATCCCAAAGAGAAGATGGCTGTGTAGAAGTAACCTATTGGGTGTATCCAGAGGATGTAGAGAATGCAAAGCCTTCATTTGCCAGAGCAGCAGACATGGTGGATTATTTTACCAATTTGATTGGTCCCTTTCCATTTGAAAAACTGGCCAATGTTCAATCCTCCACACGCTACGGCGGTATGGAAAATGCATCAGCTATATTTTACTCTGAGAATGCTATCGCTAATGGGAGAAATATTGAAGGAACAGTTTCTCATGAAATTGCCCACCAGTGGTTTGGGGATGCTGTTACGGAGTCCAATTGGTACCACCTTTGGTTGTCTGAAGGGTTCGCTACCTATTTCGGCGCCCTTTATTTTGAATATGCAGATGGTATTAAAGATTTTAGAAAGCGGATGGAAAGCAGTCGCAAACGGGTGGTGAAATCAAAGGTGACAAATCGGCCCATTATTGATACAGAAGTAACGGATTTATTTAAATTGTTAAATTCCAATAATTACCCAAAAGGAGGATGGGTCCTTCATATGCTTCGTGGAATCCTTGGGGATGATATCTTTTTTAAAGGCATTCGATCTTATTATAATCAATATACCCACGAGGCTGTGCTGACCAAAGATTTTCAGGCATCCATGGAGGCCGCTGCAGGCGAATCATTGGGTTGGTTTTTTGATCAATGGACCATGAAACCGGGATTTCCGCATTTATCCTACGAAGAAAAATGGGTGCCAACATCAGGAACAAAGGGCTTATTATCCCTTACAATTCGACAAACACAAAAAGAGGAATGGCCCATTTTTAGAATTCCAACAGAAGTATGTTGGGACGACAACTGCAAATCAATTATGATTGACAAACGAACACAAACATATTCATTTGAATTTGATGCAAAACCGAAATTATCAGCATTAATCGATCCGGATGGGTGGGTATTAAAAGAAATCCAATGAGAAATCCAAACTTCCAGCGAATCCTGTTCGTCTTCCTGATTATGGCCAATCTTTATGGGCAAAATTGGATTCAATCTCAGATTTATGATAGACAATTGAAACAGGCCACATCCAATTATAATGAGGGGCGGTATGCCACCAGCGAAGCCATTTTAAATAAATTATTATCGAATGAATCGGGAGAATTCGAAGAGCCGGCTTTGCTTTTACTTTTGAAATCTCAAGTGGCATTAGACCAATATCAAAAAGCGCGAGAAACATCGAAACGAATTTTTTCTACATACCCTCAAAGTCCATTTTTAATGTATGTGATGGAATCTCTCGGCGATCTTTATGTGAATGAAGTCAATTACGAATCGGCATACCGTATGTATCATCGTTCCAAAAGTTTGTCAGATTCAGAATCGCATGATATAACCATTGACAACAAATTATTGAATTTAATCCAAATTCGATTGCCTGAATCTCTGATGAATGAATTGTTAACATTAGAGACGGATCCACAATCGAGAAATATTCATCTGTTGGCCAGGGCCAACGCAGAAATATTAAATGGCCGGCCGGATGATGGCGCTATGACATTAAGCCAAATTGATCCATTGTCTCTTTCTAATACCTATGCCATGTTTTTTGAAACGCTGCTCCGCGCATCATATGAACCACCCTCTCCGGTATTAATGGTTGGGGTTGTATTGCCCCTTACCGGTGATCAAGGTAAACAGGGTGATGCATTCATGGCTGGATTCTACGATGGCGAAAAATCAAATGAAGAATCCCTCCAACGCTTATCCATTTTAGCCCAAGATAGCCGTAGTAATAACCTTCAAGCCATTTTGGAAGCACGAAACTTGGAAAAGATGAACCAGATTAAAGCATTAATCTGTCCATTGGATGGTCAATCGGCTTTAGCGGTCACAAGTGCATTGAGCGCCACGGATATTCCGATTTTACTCACCAACCGTCAGCAGCATGACTTAAGTGAAGTGAATGGGAAGAGTTTCCATATCAATTCGACTCTGGCCATGGCCGGGAAGAAGGCAGCACAATACGCAGTGACGACGCTGGGGTTAGATAGCATTGCTGTTATTGCACCCGCGGATCAAGATGGCGAAATCCAAACGGATGCATTTATTAAAGAGGTGGATCGGTTGGGCGCCAATGTGGTGGCCACGGAGTGGTATTCCGGTGAGCCAAAAAATTTGAGACGTCAATTTAAGTTTATTAGAAAAGTAGCATTTGATCTTTTACCCAAAGAAGAATCATTCGATGAAGCACTGGGTATGGATATTGATAGTTTGGATGCCTTATTTGATATTTCAGCGGAAGATTTCTTCGATTTGCCAAAGCCAAAGAAGAAAAAAATGTCTTCTTCTGATTCATCCAAAGTTGTGCTGAGCACGATTCAGGGGATATATCTTCCGATAAACGAGAATGATTTGGCTTTTATTGGCCCGCAAATTCCAATGTATAATCTGGATACGAAAGTGATTGGGAATGAAAACTGGCAAAATATTTCCACGCTGCAAAAAGAAAATATCGGCCCCCATTTACAAGGATTATCCATCCTAACAAACTTTTATATATCGGAAATAGATCCTCTACAATACGATGGTGATGAAATGGATGCATATTACCGCGGATTAAATACGGCTAAACTTTTGCACAGCATGAATATGGAAAATCAATCCAGGCAATCGCTAAGTCAGGCCATTGAACAATTTGATTTCCATTTGGGCGATGGCTTTTATTATGCCCCTGCATCTACGAATAAAAATGTTAATGCAGCTTTCCAAGTCCTTGAATTTGACGGAGATGGATTTGTGCATCGAGGTGTATTCCAGGGAGATTCTCTCCGATTGGTTATTCCTCAAAACCCTTAGCGCATATTGTGAATTATATCGATTATTCTGATTTTTTTGGTGTGGAGGGCTTTCATGCTTTCATGTCTAATCGTGACCAGGATTTTGCTATTTTAGAGCATAGAAAATGCTTTGTCGATGCATTGGGATTAAATCGGTCCCAATTGGTTATTCCTCAGCAAGTACATTCAAACGAAGTGGTCAGGGTGAGTGGCTCATGTACTTTGCCCGGTACAGATGGTACCATTGCTCAAGAAAAAGACGTTGTGCTCAGTATCCAAGTGGCGGATTGTATTCCACTATTTTTATTAAATACCGCTTCTCACACCTTTGGATTAATTCATTCCGGCTGGCGGGGTACCCAATTGAAAATTGGTCCCATCGCTTTACAGGAGATGGTTCATGATCAGCCAGGCGCAGTGCGGGCAGTGATTGGGCCTTCTATTGGTCAATGCTGTTTTGAGGTCGGTCCTGAAGTGGCCGATGTATTTGATTCTTCCCGGTCCATTCCTGGAAATGGTGACCGTCATATGCTGGATTTAAAGTCCGTTGTGAAAGACCAACTCATTGAGGCAGGCTTAGCAAACAATAATATTCTTGTAGATAATCAATGCACATTTTGTGAAAAAGATAAATATTTTTCTTATCGGAGAGATGGGGATAAGGCAGGCCGTATGGTGGCGATTGCAGGTTGGTCAGAGACATCCTTTTGATTCAGTTCTTACCCTGATAAATTCTTCCCGGAATTATTAATTAGAAATGACATTAATCGACGCCATTATGCTCGGAGCCCTTCAAGGTATTACCGAATTTCTACCAATTAGCAGTTCTGGCCATTTGGTCTTGGGGCAGGCCCTACTTGGGATTGAAATCCCTGGGAATGCATTTGAAGTGGTGACCCATTTAGGTACACTGCTCAGCGTGTTTTGTATATTCTGGAAAGATATTTTTTCATTGATCACCAGCATCAATCAAAAAGAATCCCAAAAATATATTTTATATATTTTGATGGGAACTTTGCCCGCAGTCATTTTTGGATTGAGTGCCAAAACAACCATCGCCAATATATTTGATTCGGTTCAATTGGTGTCAGGGGCACTCATTTTTACAGGATTGGTGCTATTTTTTTCCAAACGATTGAAATCAGGATCAAACCCCATATCCTTGAAAAGTAGCATCATCATTGGATTGGCACAGGCCGTTGCGATTATCCCGGGCATTTCACGATCAGGAATGACCATAACTACAGCGATGGCTTTAGGTACCTCCGGAAAAGGGGCAGCTAAATTCTCATTTTTATTAGCCATCCCCGCCATTTCTGGCGCAGGATTTTTAACTGCATTGGATACGTCATTTTCCGCAATCTCTATTCCATTTATATCTTTGTTCGCCGCTTTTCTCAGCGCATTTATTGTGGGGTATGTTTCACTGAAATGGCTATTGGGAATGCTAGAAAGCGGTCGATTCCATTTATTTGGATACTATTGTATTTTCGTAGGTCTTATGACGATGATCGCGATGTAGTTATGGCTCGATTTAAATTAAAACTCACCCCATTTGACCATGCCCTTGATGGATTAAAATCAGACCATTTGGCATCCGTTTATTTTTTAATGGGAGAAGATCAATTCCTCCAGCAATGGTTTGTACAAAAAGTCACGAAAGCCATGTTTAGAGAGGATCCTGCTGAAAAGATGGTTCTTTTGCCCGATGAGTTGGGTTCGAAAGAAATAATTGATCACTTAAATGCAACAGACCTTTTTAATGCAAAAAAGTTATTTATTCTTAGAAATCCCAATGGGCTTAAAGGCAAAGCCCGGGATGAACTTGTTGATTATTGTAATGCACCAAACACAGGTAATACATTGATATTGGTTCATGATGAATATGGGGCAAAAAATAAAATGATGGAAGCCTTGGCAACTGCAGTGAATCCAATATCTTGCGCCACACCCTTTTCCAACGAAATGGTTAAATGGGCCAATGGATTCTTTAAAGAGAATGGTGTTTCAACCGTACCCAAATCAATGATTGATAATATGATAGAACTTGCGGGGGATTCACTCAATCATTTAAAAAATGAAATTGATAAATTGGTCATTTCTATCGATGATAATACCAATTTGAATGATATTGATTTATCTCAATTTTCCGGGTGGAAACGGAAATTCCGCCAATATGAATTCTTCAATTATTTGGGGAATAGAAAATTAAAAGAATCACTAGAGTTGGGCTGTGCACTGGTGTCACAAGATACGACTATGATCAATTTACTTTACCCTTTAACCGAGTTTTTTCAAGAACTTTTATATTTAAAAATTTCTCCGGGAACAATTCCAACCTATAAGGGTTTTACTAGACTATCACCGAGTGTGAACAGGCAATTACCCAATTATGCAAACCATTATACAAGCAAAGAGATCACCCTTGCCATCAAGCGGTTGGGGCGGATTGATGCACAATTAAAGACGTCCCGGATTCAAGATGAATCAGCCATCACCGAATTTGTCTATGCAACCATTGCCAATGGATAATCAATTCCGATATACGGATGAGGAACTCATTGCCCGATTTCAGGAGGGAGATGAACAAGCCTATGTAGAATTGGTCAATCGCTACCGGGATCGGTTAATGACATTTGTATTTCGATTTGTGAATGATATGGAACAGGCCGAAGATATTGTCCAAGACGCGTTGCTCAAACTCTATACGCATAAACACTATTATAAGAATATTGCCAAATTTTCAACGTGGATGTATACGATTGCAGGCAATCTGGCGAAGACAGAATTACGAAAGAAAAAAAGTCATAAGACTACAAACTTAAGTCAAATGGGACCTGAAGATCGGGATTATGAACTTCCGGCGGTGGAACCGGACACAGATGAAGTGGCCCAAAGTGAGTACATTGAGAAAAAAATTCAAGCGGCCATCCAACAGCTCCCTCTTCATTTCAGGACGGTAACTATCTTAAGAGATATTCAGGAACTTTCTTACGAAGAGATTAGTAAGATAGTCGATGTTCCGCTGGGTACGGTTAAATCCCGAATCAATCGAGCACGTTTACAATTACAAAAAGATTTGAAAGATTTGAAATAGGAGAATATATATCGATGGATCGTTATCAATTTGAAGATGCCATTTCAGCTTATTTGGATAATGAGTTGAATTTATCAGATCGCCAGGCATTTGAATCATTTATGAATGCTAATCCGGATGCAAAAGCATTGGTGAATGATATTCGAGCAACTATGAAAGCTATAAAAGGTATGCCAAAAGTGAAGGCATCCAGTACGTTTATGCCGAATCTCTATAAACGGATTGAGTTTGAAAAAAATCGCCCGTCTAAAAAAATTATAGAAAAACCTTCAAGAACATTATTTGGTTTCACACCATTATATGCGGGTGTCATGACCGTATTGATTGCATCTTTTATTACCGTAGGTGTGAATTTATGGCCTGATACAAACCCTAGCGGACAACAGATTCCTGCATTTACAGGGAATGTAACCAATCCACCTTCATCTCCAGCGGGGGTGCCGAATTCTAACCCAGCGCCAACATTTGTATCAAATGAAGCTGTTGCAGACACTGCGGATACCACCATCGCCAAGAAGAAAAAATTTCAGTTGAATGATAAAGTACAATTCGTGAAAGATCAGCGATAAAGTCGCTTAAAAAATAAATTCAATTAAATCCCTGTAGTTGATGTATTTCACTTCAGGGATTTTTACTTTTTACCATGGATTTCCGCCGCCAAATCACTGCTGTCGCTCTATTTTTCTTAATTCTGTATCTATTCATGATGCCGAATCAGGATGCGCTTATCTTTTCAATTCTAAAAGGTATAGCCATTGGTGGATTAGCTATGGTGTTTATTGCTTATGCTTTTCCCTCTATACTCAAATTCAATTCAGATGAAAACAATGATGAGGATAAGCAGAAAACTGCTGAATCAGAATTTGGTCTTTCCTCTGTTGTAAAATCTCATTATGAACGGCTGTTAACCCAAGTGGTAAACTTGGTGTCTGCGGTGAACCCTGCATATTCCACTGGGGTATATATGCTGGACAAAGAAGGGCAGGGCTATACGCGCCAGGATAGTTCTGAAAATGATTTGTCATCCTTTATCACAGAAAAAAACAATATTGTTGCTGAAATCATCCATCAAAATAAACCGGTAATTTTAAAGAAAAATAAACATCATGAAGGATGGGCAGAAATATTAGGAGAAAGGTCGTGGCGGGGGAGTGAAACCATTTTAGGATTCCCCATTTCTTTTTCTGGGCATATTGTGGGTGCCATGTTGGTTTTTACGGATCATTTCTCTTCCATCAATGATCAAGACATAGATATCATCGATAAATTAGGTGAAATTATCACCTATGGTATGTCAGATTTGGAGCAAATGGAATCCCTCATGGTTGACAATTATTTCAACTCTAGGGTCACCAATTTATTTGATCAGCTTGAGGTGAAGTCAGATCAAAGTGAATTATTTGAATCTATTCGGGGATTATGCCGGGCTTTTTTCCAATACGATAAATTGACCATTACGATGGTGGACTCTGATCAATCAACTGCCAAGATCAAATTGGTAGATGGTCTCCATGATGATGCAGATGAGGGCCAATCTTTTAATATGATCAATACCCTTCATGGGTTGGCCGTTCAAGAGAATCGTATGGTCAATTCCAACACATGGTTTGATGAATTTCCTGAAATGAATCGCTTCAATCCTAATGATCGGGATACATTTAATTTCATGTCTGTATTGAGTATACCCCTACGATCCAATGGGAAGGCAGTTGGGGCCATATCGTTAGAGCGCTTGAAATCCAAAAAATATACAGATACGGATGCACGGCTTTTTGAGCTTTTATGCGGGACAGTCAGTAGTATTTTGAATTGGCAGCAAGAATATAATCGCGTTCACGAGTCATCCATTCACGATGGATTAACGGGGTTGCTAAACCACAAAGCATTTTTGGATCGCTTTGAAGAAGAGGTGAGTCGTGCTGGACGATTCAACCATATGTTAGGGCTGGTTATTCTTGATTTGGATAAATTCAAATCCATTAATGATTCCTATGGTCATTTATACGGAGATTACGTTTTAGAAGAAGTCAGCAATATTATTAAAGAGAACGTCCGTGCCATTGATGTGGTAGGCCGGTATGGTGGTGAAGAATTTGCCGTTCTCTTGGTCAATACAGATATTCAACAATGTATTCCACTGGCCGAACGGATTGTGAGGAAGATTAGTGAAAAAACATTTCTAAAAAATGGGATTGCTGTCAATGTAACCATCAGCGCCGGAATGGCAGGATTTCCTATCCATGCTGATCAAGTTCGAGAACTTATATCAAAGGCGGATAAAGCTATGTATGAGACAAAACGCATCGGCGGAAATAGTGTGACCATTTCGGAATAGGTAAAATACTGTAATTTTTATTCGGAACAAGCGAAGGATTAAAAGGGTTAGATTCTCGATAAGAAAACATTATGAATCAAATTAAATCACATTTTATACTATTGGGGACAATGGTTTTGATCGGATGTGGGTCATCGAAGCCGCAGGCCACTATAGATGCATCCACAATTGTACCTGAAGTCGTCAAAGAAGAAAAGGCACCAAACCCGGAAGGATTGCGCCATTTCATGGATGGTCAATTGCTCATGAATCAAGGTGATTTTGCCATGGCCATTATTGAGTTTCAGCAGGCTTTGAATTTGGATCCAAATGTGGGTGCTATCCACACAGCAATTGCGGAGTGTTATTGGAATTTGGGGAAACCAGAATTATCCGAAAAACATTTAACCATGGCTCTAAAAGCTGACCCCAATGATGAGCAGGCACTGCAAATGGTTGCGGATCAGTTAATCATTCAAAAAAAATATGACGCAGCCCAAGGCCCTTTTGAGTCACTCCATAAATTAAATCCTGAAGATACGAGATATATTATTGCCTTAGCGGAATTGCAAAAAGTAAAACAGAATTATGCCGAGGCCATGAACCTATATTTGAAAGCCTATGAATTAGAGCCGGATCGTTTTGAATTGTTGGAAACGGCTGGGCGGTTCGCCATTCGGGTTGGAGACGAAAAAAAAGCGAAAAATATTTTTAAAGATCTAACCATTTCAAATCCAAATGAATCTCATTATTTGGGACTCTATATTGATTTGGTCTCAAGATTGAAATTATTTGATGAAGGTGAAACTCTGATTCATGAATTGAATCAAAAGCATGGTCCGGCTCCAGAGCGGAATGCCCAATTGGGATTATTATTATACCGCAAAGGGGATATAAAGCAAGCGTCAGATTTGCTTGAATCATCCATTGAACAAGCACCTAAAAATCCCAATTATTACTTTTCATTATTTGATATTTATATGGATAATCAGAAAATTATAAAAGCTGCCGAATTGGGAGATAAGTTAATCGCCAATTTCCCTGAAGACTGGCGGGGTTATTATAGCCGATCTTTGGTCTTTATGGATCAAAAAAATCCCCAAGCCGTAATTGATTTATTGGCTCCAGTTGCAGATCCATTTCAAAAAGTATTTTCTATTCAATATTTACTTGGGCTGAGCCATAATCAACTAAAGCAGTATCCATCCGCTGAAAAATATTATACACATGCCCTCACTCTTCGGCCAGAATCAAAAAACATAATGCACTCTTTGGCCATCCTTTATGATGAAATTGATCAATTTGATAAATCAGATAAAATCTATTTAAAACTCATTGATGCAGACAGTTCAGATTCTCAGGCCTTAAACAATTATGCCTATAGCTTGGTCGAGAGGAATGTAGAACTTAACCGCGCACTGAATTTTGCAAAAAAGGCCATCGCTCTGGAGCCGGAGAATGCATCATATTTAGATACGATTGGTTGGATATATTTTAAACTGGATGATTTGAAAAAGGCCAAATCCTACTTGGAAGCATCCGTGAAAATTGCAGATGATAACGCGGTAGTTCTTGAACACTTAGGTGATGTTTTTATGAAAGCAAATCAACCTTTGGATGCCAAAGAATTTTACAAGCGTGCTTTGGAATTGGATAACGATAATGAACGGCTAAAAGACAAGGTTTCACTTGAATAAATTAGTTTCAATTACAGTAAGCACACTCGTTTGTATGAGTTGTGCCACTGCTCCTAAACCTATAGTAAAACCGGTATCTGAATCCATAGTCTACCCAGATTTGACTGCAAAACAGTTCTGTAGAGGTAAAGGATATATTATATCAGAAGGGGAGATGAATGGTCGGCTCAATTTCACATTTACTGCATCACGAGATACGGCATATGTTCAGTTTAAAGATTTGATTGGGCGAAAGGCGCTTTTTCTGGTTTTAAAACATGAAGATATTGATGTGTGGGATATGAGAAACAATCGACGATATGATCAAGCTTCTATTTTGATTTCATTGCCATTTTTTGAAATGATAACACCACCAGAATTGCGAACATTTTTGTGGGGAGGTATTCCTTCATCATTTTCCGATCCAAATTTGATTAAGAATCAATCAGATAGAATTTCAGGCGGGATTCAATTTCGATCCAGTCAAACAGAATATGGTCCTTTGGTGGAACATGTATCATTCAAATTAAGTGACGAAAAACAAAAAATAGAATTGGTCTTGATGGATCGTGAATTCGATGTGCAGTATCCCCATCTAATTCGTGATATTCCTGCCACCGTCATCCCAATAAAGGTTAATTCATGAAAATTTCAGTTATTATTCCAGTTTACAATGAAGTGGATTCACTTCAAGAATTACATCATGAACTGACTCGTGTCCTCTCAGATTACATACCTTACGAAATATTATTCATTGATGATGGTTCCTCCGATGGGTCTGTGGAATTGATTAAGAGATTGAGCCAATCCGATTCAGCTGTGAATTTAATTGAATTCCATCGGAATTATGGTAAGTCGGCCGCCTTATCTGAAGGATTCAAGTATGCCCAAGGAGATTATGTGGTCACCATGGATGGGAACTTACAAGACGATCCAGCTGAAATACCGAATTTGATCTTGAAATTAGAAGAAGGTAATGATCTTGTTTCCGGATGGAAAAAAGACCGGAAAGATCCATTCTCCAAAAAGATACCTTCAAAATTATTTAATTTTGTT
>LUME01000031.1_pt2 | contig 28825 bp, 24 predicted proteins | sample 729951 | NCBI WGS metagenome assembly LUME01 (sample SAMN03860271, study PRJNA289734) | marine metagenome | biome: seawater column; feature: ocean; material: water; isolation source: Red Sea water column Station 34 - depth 200m | place: Saudi Arabia: Red Sea | collected 2011-10-15 | depth 200 m | reverse complement strand
CCCCAGTAATGAATTGTCCATTTGGATATTTTTTTCTACAGTGGTCAATAAAAACACGACTCAGATCGAGGCCCGTATAGTTGTACCCCTTATATAATAGGGGGCCGGCCACTCGCCCTGTACCGCAGGCCAGTTCAAGGATTTTGCCGCCCGTTTCTTTCGCCCAGTGTTGGTAGAAAGGAATGTCATCCACCTTATGGCCTGTGCAGGCATCGTAGAGGTCCGGGTGGTTGTACATTTGGATTTTCATAAAGTTATGTCATGCTGAACTTGACGAAGCATGGTAAACGAAAATTGTTTTTAAATGGAATCACACTTCGTCAAACTCAGTGTGAAAGCAAATTAAAGCGCAGCCTTGATGGTCCTTCGCTCTTTGGTGATTCGTTTTTTATCCTCACCTTTTTTCGCCAGAACATCCAAAACATCCAAGGCCTGGTGGTAAAGCCCCTGCCCTTTCAACACATTCACCAAAGTAAAGGTGGCCAAACGCGGGCTCACTACTACACCTTCTAAATTGATATCCTTCGGCAACGGCTTTTTCGATTTATCCTTTTGAGGGATATCAGGGATATCCGATTTCTTTTTTGCTTTTTTGGCTGGTTTCTTAGAAAGATAATCCTTAGCAAACTGATTGTTGGGATCTACACTCAAAGCACGATTAAAACTGGCTTTTAATGTGGCAGGTGATCGGTCCAATTGCTCTTGGACCATGGGCAGTGTCGTAGCGGCAGAAGTATGGTCGGGATATTTTGTTAGCACCTTTTTCATCCACTTTTCTGCAGCAGCCAAATTGCCCATCCCCATCTCTGCCTGAGATAAAATGAATTGCCCATCAGCCGAATCGGGGTGATGCTCCAATCCAATTTCACAAACCCGCTTGGCCCGGTCATACTCCCCCTTTGATTGATAGATCTCCGCCAATACAGGAAAGAGCACCGTATCAAAATGATTGGCGAAATAGAGCTCTAGTTCGGTAAGGTTTTTCAGGTCCATTTAACGGCGGTTCTCCGACACCCAATTGGTGATATAGTCCACGGTCTCCTCCACCGGTGTGCCGGGACCAAACAATTTGCCCATGCCCATGCCTTCAAGTTCGGCCACATCTTTCTTGGGAATAATACCGCCTCCGGTGAGGAGGACATCATCCAAACCCTTTTCTTGCATAAGGTTATACAGATTGGGGAAAATGGTCATATGGGCATTGTTCAGGCTGGAGAGAGCAATCACATCTACATCCTCCTGTAGGGCAGCAGAGACAATCATTTCCGGTGTTTGGCGGAGGCCTAAATAAATGACTTCCATCCCTGCATCCCGGTAGGCCGCTGCCAATACCTTAATGCCCCGGTCGTGGCCATCCAGACCAGGCTTGGCCATAAGTATTCTGATTTTTCGTTCCATAATCTCGGATTAATTGAAGGTGGAAATTACAATGAAAAGGCGTCTGAGTCGAGGAGTTCAACGGCGGGCAAATTTGATGAAGTTTATAAATAAACGTAGGGTACTTAGCAGCGTGCCCTACTATTTTTGATTGCTATCCAAAACAAAGGTGACTGGCCCATCGTTCACTAACGCCACATCCATCATGGCACCGAATTTTCCTGATTTAACGGGTACACCTTTTTCCTTTAACTTTTCCATAAAATATTCATAGAGGATATTCCCCTTCTCCGGGTGGGCTGCGTGAATAAAACTGGGTCGGCGCCCTTTTCGTGTATCACCACAAAGGGTGAATTGGCTGATGACCAAGGCAGAACCGCCTACATCCTGTATGGATAAATTCATCTTCTCATTTTCATCATTGAATACACGAAGGTGGGCAATTTTATCCGTTAAATAATCTGCATCCGATTCTTCATCAGTATCTGTAACCCCCAACAGAATTACAAAACCATGGTCAATTTTACCGATTATTTTTTCATCTACTGTCACCGAGCCGGATTTGGTTCGCTGGATCACAGCAATCAATCAGACACCCACACGTTTTGTTTGCCGTAAGTGTCCCTTAGTTTTTTCAGGAAAGATGAATGCGCCGACACCTTCACATTATGAGCGTAGATACGCTGCTGCTTGCCCCGTTCCGAAGTCATGTGAAACATGAGTCCGCAGCCACCTTCATGGTCTTTGGCCATGGTGAGGAGTGCATCCACATCGGTGGGGGACATCTGGTTCGGTTCCAGACGGATATTCACATTTTTAGAATAAATGTCCCGGGCCTTTTCCACGGTCACAATTTCATCGGCAATGAGTTTTAAATCGGAAAAGTCCGTATCATCTGTGGGTTTGCCGGTGATGAACACTACACTGTCATTTTTGATCAATTCTTTATACTTGGCAAAGGTGTCGCTAAAGGCCAAGATCTCTGCCTGACCCCCGAGGCAGTCTAATTTAAAAAACGCCATTTGGTTATTCTTCCGATCGAAGTGCATCTTCACTTCTGTAATAGATCCACCGACTCGAACCTTTTCGCCATTACCACCCTTCACTTTTTCCGTAAAATCAAAATTGGAAAATTCTTCTAAGTCCTCAGCATACTTCAATAAAGGATGACCGGAGAGATACATCCCCAATACTTCTTTTTCTTTCTCCAGCAATTGGCTTTCAGACCATTCCTCCGCTTTTGGCAATTGGGGCACCATAGACATATCCTGACCGTTGGCACTGCCGCCGCCAAATAAGTCCACCTGGTTTCTCGCTTCATTTTCCTGTATGGTTTGACCATATTTTAAAGCCGTCTCGATGGCACCATTCTTCTGGGCGCGATTCCCTTCAAGGCCATCTAATGCGCCGGCCATATTCAGGCTTTCTAATACTTTCCGGTTCACAGATTTCAAACTCACATTGGCAGTAAAATCAAATAAGGAATCAAACTGGCCATGTTTATCCCGAGAGGCAATAATCTGCTCTAAAGCTTTCGACCCCACATTTTTAATCGCATTGAGACCAAACGAAATCGTCTTTTTATCCACAGGACGGAAATTGATATCGGAAACATTCACATCTGGCGGGTCAACATCAATCTTGAGTTTCCTGCATTCGTTTATGAGAATCACCACGCGATCAATATTGGACATTTCACTAGTAAGATTAGCACTCATAAATTCTGCAGGATAATTGGTTTTGAGCCATGCGGTCTGGTAAGCCACATAAGCGTAGGCGGTGGAATGACTTTTGTTGAATCCATATTGGGCAAATTTTTCAATCAACTCATAGATTTCTTTACCCTTCATTTTTGGGATGTTGTGTTTCTTCTCCGCCCCTTCAATAAACTTCACTTTTAACTCATCCATGAGTTCTTTAATCTTTTTACCCATGGCCCGTCGCATGATATCTGCTTCCGCCAGTGTGAAGCCCGCCACTTCGTGAGCAATCTGCATCACCTGCTCCTGGTAAACGATAATCCCATAGGTTTCTTCCAGGATGGGTTCCATGACGGGATGGGGGTATTTGATTTTTTTCTTCCCGTGCTTCCGGGCAATAAAATCCTCAATATTGTCCATGGGCCCCGGGCGGTATAGAGCGTTCATGGCAATCAAGTCTTCTATGACAGTGGGCTTGAGTTTTTTCAAAAATTCGCGCATACCAGAGGACTCAAACTGGAAGACACCGATGGTCAACCCTTTGGCGAATAATTTATAAACTTCCTGGTCGTCCAATGGGATTTTTTCAATATTTATTTTTTCGCCCCGCTCCTTCAAGAGTTTCATGGCATTGTCAATCACCGTGAGGTTTCTCAGGCCTAAGAAGTCCAATTTCAGCAAACCCAACTCTTCCAGGCCTTTCATATCATATTGGGAGGTTACATCCCCTTGAGGAGAGCGGTATAGGGGGATGAAGTCTGTCAAGTCTCCGGGGGCAATCACTACACCGGCAGCATGAATAGATGCATGACGGTTCATTCCTTCCAACACTTTGGAATAATCAATCACTTCTTTGAATTGTCCATCTGCCGCCTCTTTTAATTCCGGACTTTGTGCTAGAGCCTCTTCTAAAGTGATATTCAAAGTAGTGGGGATCATCTTCGCCAATCGATCAATTTCTCCAAATGAATATCCCAATACGCGCCCCACATCACGGACGACCTGACGGGCTTTCATTTTTCCGAATGTGATAATCTGAGTAACGGAGTTTTCACCGTACTGGTCTTTAATATAATCAATGACTTCTCCACGCCGTTCGATGCAGAAGTCTATATCAATATCCGGCATGGAGATACGGTCGGGATTCAAAAACCGTTCGAACAAAAGTTGGTGGCGCATGGGATCAATGGTAGTAATCCCTAAAGAATAAGAAACTAAACTGCCTGCTGCCGAACCGCGACCCGGCCCCACGGGGATGGCATTATCCTTGGCGTATTTCACAAAGTCCGCTGTAATCAAAAAGTAACCTGCAAAACCCATTTTTTGAATCACTTTTAATTCATGATCCAATCGGGAATCTAATTCTGGAGTGTAGTCCCCATATAAATCCTGGACCCCTTGTTTGCAGAGAATTTTTAGATAGTCGTCAGGATCGGTACTGGGCGCATCTTGAGGAATGGGAAAGTTGGGCAAATGGTAATCGCCCATGGGGAGTTCAATATCAATACTATCTGCAATTTTTCTAGTGTTCTCGATGGCATTGGGCACATCTTTGAACATTTCATACATTTGATCCTGCGTTTTGAAATAGAACTCCGGCGTGGCATAACGAAGGCGATTGGGGTCATCACGATCTTTTCCCGTACCTAAGCAAATATGCACATCGTGGGCTTCCCAATGTTCATGTTTAGCATAATGGGCATCGTTGGTGCAGACCAATGGCAGATCCAATTCGCCTGCCAGTTTTTTCATATTCTGAATATTTTGAATCTCATCCGGGATACCATGATTCTGTACTTCTAAATAAAATCGATCATCAAATATCTCGGCAAATCTCAGCGCTGCTTCTTTGGCGCCTCCCCAGTCATCTTTCAGCATCTTTTCCGGTATTTCACCCTTTAAACAACCGGACAAACAAATGATGCCTTCATTATACTTTGTGAGCAATTCAATATCAATCCTAGGTCGGTAATAGAAGCCTTCCAGATAGCCGTGAGTAACCAACTTCATAAGATTCTGATACCCTTTATAGTTCTGGGCTAATAGAACAAGATGGTTATTCCCCCAGCCGCCATCGGATCGGGGTTTTTTGTCAAATCGACTACCCATAGCCACATAGGTTTCGCAACCAATGATAGGCTTTACACCTGCTTTTTTTGCGGATTTATAATAGGGGATGACACTAAACATATTCCCATGTTCTGTAAGAGCTACCGAATCCATACCCAAGTCATCTATGGTATTGACTAAGGTGTGAACCGTTTGGGCACCGTCTAAAAGGCTATAATCGGAATGATTATGTAAGTGTACGAATTCTGAAGTCATTTAAACTGAAGTTGTTTAATCATATGAACCGTTGAAAAATACATTCTGTCCTTTTGAGACGCAATGCATTGCGTCTTGCCAATTGATTAAATTTGAATTTTGAGCACGCGCTCATCGCTGTTAAAATCTTGAATCATTTCTAATTGACCGAATCCCAAATTTTGAAAAATATGTTTCACTTTTTCCTTGTGAGAACCCAAGCCCACTTCTAATACAATCCAGCCGCTAGGCTTGACCAGGTTTATTGCTTTAGCTGCGATGCGATGGTAAAATGATAATCCATCCTGTTGATCAGTCAGTGCAATCCTTGGTTCATGATCGCGAACTTCAATCATGGTATCATCCAATTCTGCCTCCGGAATGTAGGGTGGATTGGAAACCAATAGATCATAAGTGTCATGGGGTACTGAGTTTAAAAAATCCATTTCCACAAATTGGATGTGCTCCACTTGATTGGATGCGGCATTATCTTTTGCCACAGTAAGGGCATCCGCTGATACATCGATAGCAGTGATGGTTGCATCTGTTTTTTCACCGGCAATGGCGATGGGAATGCACCCCGAACCTGTGCCCACTTCTAAAATGTTAGGTGACGAAATATTGCCGATACAATGGATGGCCACATCCACAAGTCGCTCCGTCTCCGGACGAGGTATTAATACATGGGGATTTACTTTTATTTTATGTCCATAAAATTCAGTTATCCCGGTGATATACTGAAGGGGTTCCCGTTTGGTACGCCGTTTAATCCATGCTTTTAGCTTATCCAAATCTGATCGCGAAATGGGCTGTTCAAATTGAACGTAGAGGTCAATATCAATCACCCGCCATATTTTATTTTTCAGTTCGGCGGGTCTGGCCATTTTATTCCCCCACGGATGCCAGCTGTGCTTGCTGGTCAGCCAATTTCAAATTTTCTATAATATCTGCAATATCCCCATCCATGACGCCTTCAAGGTTATATGCAGTAAAATTGATGCGATGGTCCGTTATACGTCCTTGGGGAAAATTATAAGTTCTAATTTTTGCTGAACGATCTCCAGTAGAGACCATATCCCGCCTTGCAGCTGCTCGTTCTTTTGCTAATTTTTCCTGCTCAGCGGCTAATAGTCTGGATCGTAATACTTTTAGTGCGGCTGCTTTATTTTTATGCTGAGAAGTTTCGTCCTGACAGGTGACCACCAATCCTGTAGGTATATGGGTAATGCGTATGGCGGATTCCGTTTTATTCACGTGTTGTCCACCGGCTCCACTGGCACGATAGGTATCGATTTTTAAATCTGCATCCACAACTTCAACATCCGCTTCTTCAGCTTCCGGCAATACAGCCACTGTAGCTGCAGAAGTATGGACACGGCCGCTGGTTTCTGTTTTGGGTACCCGTTGAACACGGTGAACACCACTCTCAAATTTCAGCAAGCCATATACACTTTCACCTTTTACAGAAAAGATGATTTCTTTAAAACCGCCAATCCCAATGGCATTGGATTCCATAACTTCATATTTCAATCCATTCCGTTCTGCAAAACGGGAATACATGCGAAATAAATCTGCCGCAAATAGCGCAGCTTCATCTCCACCGGTGCCAGCGCGGATTTCTAAAATGGTATTTTTATCATCAGTAGGATCATGAGGTATAAGCAGTAGTTTTAATTCTTCTTCTTGCTTCTCTAAGTCTGCTTGCAATTCTTCTATTTCTGCTTGAGCAATATCTTTGAGCTCTTCATCGTCACCAGCCAAAATTTCATTATCATCATCAATTTGCTCTTGGGTAGCGATATATACTTTAGATTTTTCTACAATGGGTGCCAACCGGCGATGTTCTTTTGCCACTTCTGTATACCGAGTTTGATCATTCATTAAATCCGGATCCACCATTTGGGTCTCCAACGATTCAAAATGAATAATGATTTCTCTGAGTTTGTCGATCATCCGATGGCTTCTGCTACATATTCCTTACCGGTCATTTCATCGTAATCATCACCAAATGCTTCCTTCAACGCCGTGATGGCTACTTCTATCATATCGTCTTCTGGCTGTTTAGTGGTTATATTTTGGAGCCAAAGTCCCGGTGCTCTGAGCATGCGGAAAATGAGACTATCCCCTTTTCGGGCTGTAATTTTTATCACTTCATACGACACACCTGCCACCAAAGGAATCATGGGCAAGTGGACCATCAACCGCATGGGTAAACTGATATGACCAGTTATGGACATGATAATGGTGTCGATGACTGAAAAAACAATAATGGCGGACAGAAGCACAATAAACATGAAGCTCGTACCACAGCGAGGATGTTGGGTTGGAAATGATTGGGCATTGGATACGTCCACATCTTTCCCAGATTCAAAATTGTATACCACGCGGTGTTCAGCTCCATGATACTGAAAGAGGCGCTTCACATCTTTCATTAAAGAGATGAGCAATAAATAAATAATGAAAAATGTGATGCGAAATCCACCGGACACCATATTGAATGCCACTGCTTCCCGTTCTACATCCAATAATGTTGTGGTGATCCACATAGGGGCAATCATAAATAAAGTGATGGCCAACCCAATGGCGAAAACCGTAGATAAAAATTCCATAATGGGGTTGGGCTTTTTGTCCTTCTCTTCCGGCATGGCAATATCTGCAGACCAATTCAATGTAGCCATCCCCATTTTCATCGCTTCAAATAATCCAGCCATCCCTCTGAATATGGGTTTATTCCAGAGGTTTGAGCGCTCTGTGATGGATTTGAAATCATGGCGATCTACATGCACTTTCCCTTCCGGATCTCTTACAGCCGTGGCATAGGCGCCGGGCACGCGCATCATCACGCCTTCAATTACAGCTTGGCCCCCAACAAGAATGGTGGGCTTCATTATGGATAAAAGAATAGTTTTAATCATAAAAAAATGGCTCCGGGCTGGATATACCTATCCCGAAGCCATTACTACTTTAATTCGTGTTACTGGTTTACTTTCCCGTATTTCTTCTTAAACTTCTCAATACGTCCAGCCGTATCAACCAGTTTTTGTTTTCCTGTATAAAATGGATGACACTCGGAACAGATTTCGATCCGCTGATCACCCATAGTGCTATACACTTGAAATGTATGGCCACAGGAACATACAACATTACCCAGTTTATAATCTGGATGTGCATTTGCTTTCATTGCTTGATTCCTTATAATGCTCAATTTAATTGTTCTAAAACTTTTTTCACGCGATTTATTCCTTCGCGTATGATTTCTTTTCCCACCGGATATGAAAACCGAATATGCCCCGGGGCGCCAAATCCATCTCCAGGAACAGTGACGACTTTGGCCTCGTTTAATAATACATCTGACAAATCAAATGAATCGTTGATGACTTCACCTCTAAAGGACTTTCCCATATACGATGAAAAATCTGGGAATGCGTAAAATGCGCCTCCAGGCATATCACAAGATACGTCTGGAATTCCATTCAGTAAATCGACCATGAGATTTCGCCGTTCTTTGAATTTGTCCCGCATCATTTCTACTTCAGATTGATCTCCAATTAAGGCTTCTACCGATGCAGCCTGGCTAATTGAATTTGCACAGGAAGTGGCCTGGCCTTGGATTTTACTCATGGCTTTAATAATGGATTGTTCTCCGAATGCATATCCGATCCGCCACCCTGTCATAGAATATGTTTTTGACATACTCATGCAAGTTATCACATTGGCGCCAATATGATGGTCTTGATTTAGCTTTTCAGCGCTGGTGAATTCGCCATCAAAAACCAATCGCTCATAGCATTCATCCGCAATGACCACCCATTCATTTTCTTTGGCTATACCCAAAATATTGATAATGGTTTCATTGGACCATACGCTCCCTGTAGGATTCGAAGGAGAATTAATAATCACCCCTTTTACACGATCGGATATATTGTATTGAATATCCTGGATTGATGGCTCAAAGTTCCGTTTAGCATCTGTATCAATCAGTACGGGTGTCGCATCTGAAAGTGTTACAAACTCAGGAAATGAAACCCAATAAGGGCTAAAGATTAAGACTTCATCGCCACCTTGAAATAGGGCCTGACAAATGAGGTAGAGACTCTGCTTTTCACCGTTTGAAATCAAAACTTGATCTGGCGATATCACGAGTTCATTCTCTCGTTTTACTTTTTCGCAAACCGCTTCTCTTAATTCAATGGTCCCCGCACCTGCCGTGTATTTCGTTTGCCCATTATCCATGGCAGCTTTGGCCGCATTGCGAATATTTTCCGGCGTATTAAAATCCGGTTGGCCTGCGCTAAAGTTAATCACATCCACGCCCTGTGCGCGTAACTCTGCAGCGCGAGAGGTCATTTCAAGCGTAAAGGATGGCTTCACGCGGCGGACACGATCGGAAAAATTGGTCATAATAAGATCAGCTAGATACTGTGCTGTTTTTTATGGTACTCTGCTGAATTGAAGTTTATTTCTTCGTCAGAAGACTGTTTGGAAACTTTTTTCCTTTTACCACGTCTTTTCGGTTTTTTGGGAGCAGGGTTTTTCTTGGAAACATTGGTTTCATATAAAGCGTCATCTTCTTCAATATCAAACTCTTCAGAGAGCACTTTTTTGCTTTTCCGGGGTCTGTCTTTGGCCGCAGGCTGTTCTGGTGGTGCTTCTCCCGGCACTTTTTTCGGCCTTGGTACTTTATCCACATCAATCTCCTGCAAGTCCGATTCCGCGACTGTTGCTTCTTCCGGTTCATCCTTCACAGCTTGTGCTTCCAACTCTTGAAGATCACCTTCGTTAAATGAGAACATTTCCGGGTTGAAAAGCCCAAACATCGTGCCATAGCCCCGGGTAATACCATTTCCTATTCCCAAATAATTTGGGAGCAAAAAGTTTGTACGGAACTCGCCATTGAATGCACCCCAGTTATTTTCATCAACCGGTTTAGGGAATAAGGAAGATAGTGTCACTTTTGTAAAAATATTTTCCTCTAACTCCATGCCCATTTCTCTGGCCATAAATACAATATTCTGTCCGAGGAGTTTATTCAGGAAATTTACCCGATCTACGTTGTTTAAAAATCGATAACGATATCCAGTGGTTTGATTCAAAGCCACCCAAGGGGTAACAAACCGATAACGAATCAATTTAGTCATGGGTTGGAAACGATCTGCTTGTTCATCCACTTCAGTGTCTATCACCTGAAATGTGATATTCCCAAAATCCAGGAAATCCATTTTGGATACCATTGATTTAATGGGATCTACTCCCTCACCGATACCAACGATATAGATCTGTTCATTAAGAATCTTTACCTGCACGCGCGGATAAAGAAATTGCTGCCGATAGGAACCGTCCAACATGGGTACGATTTCCTCATCAGGGAATTGCCGCATCAGAACACCTTTGACCTGGTATGGTGTCTTACGAACTGGTTTATCTGTAAAGATTCGTACGGTTACCGTACGCACCTCTGGATATTTAGAACTCATTTAAATGCCTCCACATTTACTATACATAAAGTAAAATGTATGTTAGAATTTAATTTTACTGGCTCATAGTTTCCATAAATTCTTCATTGGTCTTTGTTCGGCGTATTCTGTCCTGAAGGAACTCCATTGCCTCAATTACATTCATTTCATTAAGTAATTTTCTTAACACCCACATCCGTGCCAATACCTTCTTATCCAGTAGCAATTCTTCCTTACGGGTACCTGAACGGATCAGATCAAACGATGGGAATACACGACGGTCACTCAATCGACGATCTAATGCCAGTTCCATATTACCGGTCCCTTTAAATTCTTCAAAAATAACTTCATCCATTCGGCTGCCAGTATCGATCAGTGCCGTGGCGATGATGGTTAAACTGCCACTCTCTTCTGTATTTCGGGCGGCACCAAAGAATTGTTTCGGCTTTTTCAATGCATTGGCATCCACACCACCAGATAAAATTTTTCCACTGTGAGGAATCACCGCATTGTGGGCACGCCCCAACCGTGTAATACTATCTAGCAATATGACTACATCATCACCGAATTCGACCATACGCCGTGCTTTTTGGATCACCATCTCGGCCACAGCTACATGACGTTCAGGCGGTTCATCAAACGTGGAGCTAATCACCTCAGCGTCTACATGACGCTTCATGTCTGTCACTTCTTCAGGTCGTTCGTCGATAAGCAGAATAATCATCTTTACTTCAGGATGATTTTTTGTGATGGCGTTAGCCACTTTTTGCATAAGGACCGTTTTACCTGTTTTGGGCTGGGCCACAATGAGACCGCGCTGCCCCTTACCAACAGGGGAAATCAAATCCATTACCCGAGTAGAGAGATCCTTTGGATTGACCTCCAAATTAAATTTTTCTTCCGGATATAATGGAGTCAAATTGTCAAATAAAATGGCCCGCTTGAGTTCTTTCGGATCCTGCCCATTCACCTGATCTACCTTTAATAAGGCATAAAATCGTTCTTTTGATTTGGGCGGACGGATTTGTCCTGCCACTTCATGGCCGGTTCGCAATCCAAATCGTTTAATTTGGGATGGACTTACATAAATATCATCAGGGCCGGGCAGATAGTTAAAATCGGGGCTACGGAGAAATCCATACCCTTCATTTAATACTTCCAGCACACCGCGGGCGGTTACGCCGCCTTCTTTTTCAGTTTGTGCTTCTAGGATTTTGACAATCACTTCCTGCTTATTCAGTCCTGAATACCCTTCAATATTCAGTTGACCAGCAAGATCTGCCAATTCCTTGATTTTTAACTTTTGTAGTTCATTAACATTCATATAGAAATAACTTTCTTTAATTGATTAAAAAATTTTGAATTTGAAATTTTTTGGGGAATTGCCTTGTGGGGGCTATAAAAAAGCGCTAAAGACAAAGCAACTGGTGGGATATTACAGTATTTTAAATTAAAAATCCAAATTTATCGAAAATTTCCTTTGCAACATAATGGCTGCCAAATATCAATGCGGGTCTGGCCTCCTCACGGGATAGATCGATTAAATCGTTTAGAGCATCTGGAAAAGAATTATTGATGGAAAAAAATTTTAAGCCATCATCAGATAAAATATTCCCGAGCGCTTTACCGGTAAGCAATCCATATTTTGTACCGCCGCTAATGATCAATTCTTCAAATTGATCCTGTAATGCAGATACGATTAGGTTGGATTCTTTATCTCCCTTCATAACAAATAGACCAATAGGCCGACAATCAAATAATTGATTTACTGTACGGAGTACAGCACCAATGCCCTCTGCATTATGGGCCACGTCGTAAAAAATGGTCGGTGATGTACTCATGACCTGCAGGCGGCCCGGCCATTGGGTATTGGTTAGTCCTTTTTGGATAATGTCATGGAAGAGTTTTGGATTAAACGTCTTTGCAATGGAAACAGCCAAAGCTGCATTCACGGCCTGATGTTGGCCTAAAAGTGGCGTGATAAACTCCTCACCATCTATATCGAATGCTGTTCCAGATTTATCGGATTGAATATCATCTGAGAATGTAACGGTTGTTATGGGTGCATTCTGACTTTCAGCTGTTTTAATAAGCAGCGCTTCTACATCCATATCCTGATTAGAAATTAAAACCGGTGTATTTCTTTTTATAATACCGGCTTTTTCATTTGCGATCGCGAGAATATTATCCCCAAGGATGTCACGGTGATCCATAGAAATAGGTGTAATGGCCGTGAGAACCGGTTTTAATACATTTGTTGAATCCAATCGGCCGCCCAGCCCGGTTTCAATTATGGCTACATCCACACGGTGATTACGAAAATGGTCAAAGGCCATGGCTGTTGTTGTTTCAAAAAAAGTGGATTCAATGGCATCAATGTCATTTTTGTACTGATCCACGAAGGTAACAATTTCATCGTCAGTTATGGGCTCCCAATTCACACGTATTCTTTCATTAAATCGGATTAGGTGAGGAGAAGAATAGAGGCCCACCTTTAATCCGGACTCCATTAAAATCGCAGCCGTCATGGCGCAGGTGGATCCCTTTCCATTGGTGCCAGCCACATGAATGGATTGAAAATGGTCTTGAGGGTTACTGCATCGACCTAATAATTCACGGGTATGGGACAGTCCAACCTTAATACCCAGTCGCTGCAAATTATATAAATAATCTAAAAGGGAATCAAATTCAGTGGATGTTGAAGAAAAGAGCATGGTCGATTTCTATACCTAAAAATTGACGGCCGACGCGCTTAAATCGAACCGGCAAATCAGTGACATAATTAACTTTCAGCTAGATATTGTTCCCGTGAATAGCGGAACTTTACAATTGCCTTATATATGGAATTGGCAATGGCTTGCCTATATTTTGGATTTCGGAGATTTTTCTCTTCATTCCGGTTTGTTAAAAATCCAGCTTCAATAAGCACATTCGGCATGCTTGCCCCGATGAGCACATGGAAACCTGCCTGTTTTACACCGCGATTTTTGGATTTGATTTTTTTCGCCATTTCCTCTTGAATCATGGCTGCCAATTCTTCGCTTTCTTTCATATATACACTTTGCGCCATGGTGGCCAAAATCAAATTTTCACCCGAAAGATCTTCATACTTGTTCTTGGATCGATCTTCCAGTTTTATAGCTTCATTCTCTCTGGATGCCACTTCAATGGCATCTTCCGTTTTCCCTGGTCGAAGCAAATAAGTTTCATATCCATATGCCGTTTTATTTGGGTTTGAGTTTAAATGAATACTTAAAAACATTTTTCCATTGGATTCATTGGCAATTTTTGTTCGTTTCCACAAGGGTATGAATACATCTTCTTCCCGAGTATAAATCACTTTCAATTTTGTATTTTTCTCTAATAAAAGGCCCACCCGCTTGACAATATCCAACGCGAGATCTTTTTCTTTTGTTCCCCTTCTGCCAATAGTCCCAGGGTCTTTGCCCCCATGCCCTGCATCCAATACAATCGTATCCAATTTCCATCGATCTTTTACTTTTTTAATCCGCGCCACACTATTATCCATAGGTGTGCGAAGAGATACTACAATTTCACTGGGATCTTTACTTTGATATAATTCGTGATTGATCACTTTGGTTCGCATCTGAAATGCCAACTGTGCCGATTCACCCAATTGATCGGCCGCAACACTTTTAATGACGCCCCGTGTGTCGCTCCTTCTGATTTCTGTGGTGTCGACCAACGCCCCTGCAACTGTGATGTAAAACCAACCATTTTCGTGAAAGAATGAACTGATATTTCCATCCGGAAAATTATTACGCGTCTGAATTCTTAAAATCGTTCCATTGGCTTTTTGGGATATGTTCACGCCCATAATGGTGAATGATTTAATATCAATATCCAACACCATACGGCGAGGATCGTATTTTATTCCGGGCAATGTTGTTCGTTTTAAAATATCAAAAAAAGATTCAGCAGGCAAAAAGATATCATTTCCGGCCTGAATCGCGTAGGCTGGCATTTGATATACTTTTTCATCAATAAGAATAAAACTGCTATTCCCTGAAATTTTAATCCGATGGTCACCAATATAAAGAACCATCTTCCCTCGCGCTTCATTCACAAAAGGTTCCCGCTTCGCCAATATACGAGAAACATCCCGGGTAGATACGAAGGTTCCTCGAAGCCTATCCAGTGTTTCTATATCATCCATGGAGTTATTAACCCGATTCACAACTCGTATTGATCCGCCCATCAAGGATGACAGGAGTAAAATAAATATGAAAAGTTTAGTGCAGATGCGATGAATCATAGGTGTGAAATTATCCTGACTTTAAACGAGATACAATAAGCGGTCATAAGTTTGCTTGAAATAATAATCCGCCCTGAACGATTGGGGATACATTGAAAGAAAAACCAGTAAAATGTGTTTTGATTCGAATGCCCATCCGTACATCCACCGATGGAAGAAACAAAAGTTTAAATCCCGGCCCATGTCCTGATTTTGTAAATAACCGCGAATGCATTTCTCCCGGGAGATTGACATCCCAAAAGTAAATGCGTGAGTTATAATCATCTACCTTTGCTATCATCCAATCCATTTCTAATTGGTATTTGGGCTGGTAAAATGTGAATCGAAAATCAATTCCTTTCCCATAAGTGAAATCTTTAACGCCAGACTTGACCCATTGGGCCTTTAGTTGAGACCGCCATAATTTGGATGCATATTTATGTTCTAAGCGAAAACTTTCCTTTCTCAACTCATCTTCAAAAAGTCTTGGACCATATATCAGCATTTCATCCTCATCTTTTTGATCAAATTTTAATTGGCCGATAATATGGTGACGACCAAATCTGGATTCTGTTCTGACGCCTAATACCTGTTTATTTATATTTTTTACAACATGAAAAGCCCAATCAGCATACACCATAATTCGTGTGTGATTTACTCTGAATGTACCGCCTTGAAAGATGCCTTTTTCAGAAATAACCCGCCCCTGCCATGCGGCCATTGGACTACTTGTTTCACCCAATGATCCATTTCTCAAGTCCCGAAAATGAATCACATATTGAAATGGCTTCTCTTCATATTGAAATGCCAAAACAAATGATGGGGTACCGATTCCGTGGGATGCTTCAGCTGACAACTCAATTTTTCCTTTTTCAATGCCGCCAAAAATAGATTGCGTCTTTTCGGAGAAAACCATCCCCCATTTATTGGAAGCATTTTCCTGCATATAAATACCCATGCCTCCATAATGATTTATACCGCCACGGCCATTCACCTCACCTATTGAAATTAAGATCGAGTGATTATTGATCGTTTTTTTGTATGCACCTCCGCGAATTCTATTGGTGGATGTTGCGCTATTATATCCCCTCATTCTGGCATCGGTCGTGGCGCCTTTTGATATAGTGCTAAATCCCCGCCTTGCAGGAAATGTGCGCCCTGCATTCAACCCAAATCCGTAAGCAATGGATTGATCTCCAATAATCCATAGTGACGATTTATTAGCCGATCCAAAATAAACACTTCCATCATTGGCGATATGTTGCTCATATTTATTCCGAACACTTAGAATACCCGTTTCAAAACCTTTCATATAAGATTTTCCATGCCATCGATATCGTGTATCATCAGATATTGCAGATAGTTGCTTCATGACAATTTTTGGATAAATCCCCTCATTTTCATTTAATGCATTGATTATCAGCCTCAATACTGATGACATCTCCTTTGCCTCTATTAAATATGATTCATCATTTTGATTCAGTGCCTGTTTAATTAAATGGTAATCCGAAGCTGATAATATAGATAGTGATTGTAAATCATGGATGGCAATTACATCTATCCCAGATGTTCTGGATAGAAGATCATCAATTAAGATGATTTCATCTTCATGGATGGCTTCTGATTCTTCCTGAGGAATTAATCCAAAGATGTCTTCATGAAATTGGGCTGATACAGGTTCACTGCCTCCTAAAAGGAAAATGAAACTCCATCCAATGAGACGGCCCCAGTTCTGGGTGATTTGCCAATGCATAATTTATATTTATTGAATAAAATTTTAGTCCGATCGCGCCAGTCATCTGACCCGTACTCGATATATAGCCTGTTTGAATCCGAAGATATGATTTTGGTTGAATACTAAATCCTACCTTTATTTGACTTGAATAATCCGTATCCTGTTCCCCTTCGAGTAATACAGTTACCGTGCGAATGGGTTGAAATACTATTGTAGATATAATTAATTGAGGCAATGGATCATTTGATTGCCCAATGGTAGGACTATTTATATTATGGAGTATGGTTCCCCATTTAATTTGATTCGTGACTTGAATATGCCAAGACAAGGTTGTACCTAAAGTTTGAGCGGCACCATAACCGGGGATTGACAGCGCATAAAGATTGGTGGATATTCCAATACTCATACGATTTTTAATTTTATGTCCGTACCCCATCGAAAATATGGATTCTCTATATTGTTTTGTGCCAAATGACCGCAATCCAATGGCCATGCCATTCCCCTTTATTGGAAATGCAGCCGCGACACTATGGTGAGTCAATTGGCGCAGATTAAATTTCTTACCCGACAATAGGGACACCTGCAGATTGTTTTGATTTGCTGATGAGGCTGGATCCATAAATGAACCCGCCGGGTTTGAAAAAATATTATAATAGGATAAACCGAGCCCCACATTTAATGGCGGTTGCGTTAGGTGTTCGAATGACGCCGACAGAGTCCCTGTCGCACAAATAGATAGGGTGATATATAACTGTCTATAATTCAAATCATTTGGAAACAAAAACGCCCCGCATTTCTGCGGGGCGTTCGTCAACTTATTTTTTGGTACTTATTTTTTATACCAAAATACGATGAGCATCAATGCAAGTAAGCCAGCAAATCCGGCGTCGCCGAATTTACTCATTAAGTCGCCTATACCTGCGATGACACCAAAGTAGTCGTCAAAGAGAATGCCGACCACGATGCCGAGGACAACCAGTCCTTTTAAAAGACTAGTTACTTCTCCGATAAACGAGGTTACGGCTTCAAAGGCCTTATTCATTTGTTATCTCCTAGGATTATTAAAGCAGAAAGGGGCCCAAAAAGGGCCCCTTTATTCTACTGGTTAACCTGCGAAAGATACAAATATTAACAAGGCCAGTAGACCGGCGAATCCACCATCTAGGAAGGATTCTACCAAGTCAACAATTCCGCCGATGGGATCAAACCCAGTCGAGTAAAGGATGTTCACAAATACAAACATCACAATAAGTGCTTTAATTAAGCCAACTACGGAATTGGCAATACCCTGTACGGTTGAAGTAAAATCAGCCATTAGGTTCCTCCTTGGTTAGGTTTCAATTGAACAAAAAAGGGGGCAGGTATCCCTTGCCCCCTTCTGGTTCAATTCTTTCGCGTTTCGAGTATGTGGTTATCTGTTCCACTATCATTTCTATCACTCGAATTTAAACACAAAATAGAATTAATCAATAATTTTTGAATAAAGTCATTTTTTCAACCTTTTCTCTTCGTGAATCACCCAATAAGTGCCTAAAATCTAGCTTATATTTCATAAATGAAATTTTGGAGAATACCATAAAGTGGCAAACATTTCACATATTTTAGGCCGAGAAGTGCTCGATTCAAGAGGGAATCCAACTGTAGAAGTTGAAGTTCAATTACAGGATGGAGCCACGGGCAGAGCCATCGTGCCTTCCGGCGCATCTACCGGGGAACATGAAGCTGTAGAGCTTCGTGATGGGGATCAATCCCGATATGGTGGCAAAGGCGTCCAGACAGCTGTATCCAATGTAAATACAACAATTGCCGATATCTTGATCAACGCAGATGCCGATAATCAATCGAATATCGATAAAATGATGATCGATCTGGATGGCTCCCCTAATAAAAGTAATCTTGGTGCCAATGCGATACTGGGCGTCTCCATGGCTGTAGCTCATGCTGCAGCAGAATCCAATGGGCTTCCATTGTATGCATCTCTCGGGGACTCTGAATCCGCAACCCTGCCCATCCCCATGATGAATATTCTCAATGGCGGAAGCCACGCAGACAATAATGTGGATATCCAGGAATTTATGGTTTTCCCCATTGGCGCTGAATCATTTTCCCACGCACTTCAAATGGGGACGGAAACATTCCATCACTTAAAATTTGTTTTAAAGCAAAAAGGGTTAAACACCGCTGTGGGAGATGAAGGCGGGTTCGCTCCCAATCTACGCTCCAACGCGGAAGCGGTTGAAGTCATATTAGAGGCCATTGAAAAAACGCCCTATTCCTTAGGTAAAGAATTGTATTTGGCGCTGGATGTGGCTTCAAGTGAGATTTATTTAGACGGTCAATACCACTTGGCCTCAGAGGGTAAAACTTACTCATCTGAAGAAATGGTAGATTATTTGAAGTCCCTTGTGGATCAATACCCAATTGTTTCTATTGAGGATGGGCTGGATGAAAATGATTGGAAAGGCTGGGAGATGTTAACCCAATCTATTGGAAACCGTTGCCAAATTGTTGGTGACGATCTTACCGTTACCAATATTAATCGCCTCCAACAGGCAATTGATGGAAATGCCATGAACGCCATCCTAATAAAATTAAATCAAATCGGTACGGTTACAGAAACCATCCAAGCCATTGAATTAGCAAAAGCCAATCATTATGGCGCCATCATTTCTCATCGATCCGGTGAAACAGAAGATGTAACGATTGCGGATTTCTCCGTGGCCATGGGCATGGGGCAAATTAAAACAGGATCTGCCTCCCGAACGGATCGCATCGCCAAATACAATCAACTCCTTCGCATTGAATCTGCCTTGGGCGTAAATGCAAAATATCCGGGGATAGACGTTTTAGGGAAGTCTTGATCAAAAGAGGGAAATCCAAGCGTAAAAGGCGAAAGACGTCACCACGGACATCTTCAGTGGATGTGCAAAAGCGAATTATACGGGCCATCTTGATTATGGGCGCTGTGGCGCTGATAATTATTTTCTTTTTCGGCGATCATGGACTCTATCAACTCTATACTTTGAAAAAAGAACGGAACCAGATTCAAGAAAATATCAATCAATTACGCGAAGAAAAAATTGCACTGGAAGGTGAAAAATCAAAACTCCAAACTGATCAAAAATATATTGAGGAGCTGGCCCGGGTAAAGTACCGTATGGCGAAAAAAGGAGAGAAAGTCTTTAAGGTGATTGAGAAAAAAGATAAGAAAGATTAATCTTTCTCCAAATCCCTTCCCAAGTGACGGCTGTGGATCATTAATTCATCTTTTTCATCTTCTGTTAATCCGTCGTACCCCACCTCACTGATTTTATCCAATAACCGATCTATATTGTGCTGCATTTTCATCCGGCGCATGTCACGTTTTTCTGTCTTTTTATACTTCATTTCCGCCAGCTTTGAATTAAACAATATACGAAATTTTGGCCACGTCCATGGTGACTTCAAATAGATATACCCAATCAACATCCCTGATAAATGGGTCAAATGGCTAATATTTGATCCGCTGGCACCCCAAGACGAGACAAAAGCAATAGCACCTAAAAAGATGACAAAATATTTTACTTTTACTGGGAATAAAAAATATATGAGCACCTTCCGATTGGGAAACATAAGTCCATATGCCAAAAGAATACCGTAAATGGCGCCGCTTGCCCCGATTAAAACCGCATAAGCATTGCCTATATTGAAGGCCAGCCACACCAATCCGGCTCCCATGCCGGTGACAAAATAATATTTTAAAAATTCTCGTCGACCCCAAATGGATTCCATTTCAGATCCGAACATCCACAAAACAAACATATTCATAAAGATGTGAAAAAAATCACCATGAATGAACATATAAGTAAAGGGCTGCCAAACGAGTGGCCATACATCTCCGGGTGAAAGTCCAAAAATTTCTGCTAAATCAAACTGGCTTAAGGCAAGATAGCGAAAAAGAAACATGGCTACATTCGCTATGATGAGCACTTTAATCGCATCAGTAAAATATTGCGGTTTAAAGGCGATATTGCCTTGTTCTGATTGGAATTGGTAACGCATCTTAATTCAATTAATTCGTCAATTTATACAGAATTATATTTATTTCTGTTCCCTATTTATTGATTCAATATATTTGCAGATCGATATAAAACGTCCGCCGCTTGTAGAATCTTCAGCTTTAGTTGAGACGAATAATCCGGGCGGTCATCTAAAAATGAATTTACGATTTGAACAGCATTTTCAGATTGATGCCCCCCCAAGGTTGCGCTGATAAACCGTGCAGGAAAAAAGATGTCTCCTGTCCGTTGAATTTCTTCTAAGAGCTCTAAACTAGGGAGAATATATTTTTCAGCTGATACCGCTCTGATGGGATGGTTCAGATAGCCCACAGCCGATTGAACCCATGGTTCACGTGCGCGATTTTCTTCTTTTTTAATGGATTCGAAAAATTCATCTCTAACATTTTCTTCATTGGATAGTGCTGGCATAATAAAAGCGAATCGTGCTTTTCGATCGGGATTGTTGATACGATCTAATTGGCTATTTAAAATAGCCTGGTTATCTGATTTCCCCCTAAGGGCCAATTCGGATGCCAATGCAATATAATCTCGCTCGGATAAGGGTAATCCTGATATGGATTCCTCTTTAGCCCAAACACGCTTTAGCCATGTATAGCTACTATCCGTAAGGGCGATGGATCGCAACGACCGAAAGAAGGTGGATTTTAATGAAATAGATTCGGCACGATCTAGATGGGACTGATAGGATTTTTCAAGTTTCTCCGCCAAGCCTATCCGTTGCTCTTGGGTTAAATAGGACCAATAAGCGGAATTGATTCGTCCCAGTATTCGCTGAATGTTTAGAATGTCATTTTCAGATTCTAGCGCCTTCAATCCCAATTCAATAACTTGAGATGGAATTGCATGGCCATAAAGCATATCATCCCAGATGTTCAGCCACGCCGTTCCCCGGACCATTGGATCTTTAATCTGTGGCAAATTCGCCAATAAATATGATCGTGAAGCATCATCCATTTTGAAATATCCATAACCCACACCTTTTCCATTGGGCAGGATATAGTTGGGTAAGGGTAGTCCCTTTACATCATGAACGGTCACCCGCCGTTTATTCATAAATACAGGATGAATATTATCTCCTTCATCATAACCCAATCGCAGATTGAAATGTTGCATCCATTTTCGGTTCTTTTTCTTGGGGTCAGATTGTTCCAAATCAAATTTTAAAATGCGACCATTCTCATCAATTTTTATATCCATTTCAATGGTGGGCCGATCCGGTTCATCCACCCATACTTGACTCCAAGATGTAAGGTCTTCTTCTGAAAGATCATCCAAGATTTTAATGAGATCCGGCCATGTGGCATTTTCAAAAGCATACGTGGATAAATAAGTTTGCATTCCCTTTTGAAACGTCTCTTCACCCACCATTAATTCAAGATGCTTCATGACCACGGGTGCTTTGGCATAAATGATTGAACCATAAAGCGTCCCTGCCATATTAAGGTTTTCTAATGGCTGGCGAATTTGGTTGGCACCTTGGCTTCTATCCACGCCATATGCAGATGCGTAATTGCTCAAAAATCGCAGATCATGGTTTATTTCTGGAAATGCCGGGTTAACGATTTTTCCGCCCATAAATCCCGCAAAGACCTCCTTTGTCCACACGTCATCAAACCAATTCATGGTGACCAAGTCTCCAAACCACATGTGTGCAGTTTCATGTGCAATGAGTCCAGCGCGACTTAAATACTGGCTCTTTGTGGCTGAGGATTCCAAAAATAAACTGGCATCCTTATAAAAAATGGCACCGGGGTGTTCCATCCCGCCATATTGAAAACCTGGGATCAATGCAAAATCAAATTTTTGAAACGTGTACTTTATACCTGTGTAATTTTCCATCCATTCAAGGGCATCTCCGTGGAGGTCAAAAATGGCATCTGCATTTCTGGCAACCTTTGAGGAATCCGTCTCCCGATGAAACATAGTCATCTCGTAACCATTCCGGCTTTGGGTGATGATGTCAAACTTACCTGTAGCGAATGCCAATATATATGTGCTCACTGGCTTCGTTTCACCAAAATAAAAGGTCCTGCTGTTTTTACTTTTTTCTTCTTTAATCAAGGGTCCATTTGCTAATGCGTTCCAATCCAGTGGTGTATGAAGCGTAAGGGTGTATTTCCCTTTGAGGTTGGGTTGATCAAAACATGGGATGGCGGTAGCAGCCCTGTCCGGAACAAATAATGTATAGAGAAATTCTTCATTTCGATTCAAGGACATATCTCCTGCTCTGAACTGAATCGTCACTTCATTTTCTCCCGTCTTAAAATGCTGAGCGGGAATAACGATATGTTCAGACTCTGCCTGATAATCAACGGCCTCACCCTGCATCATCACATTGTGAATATAATTTGAAGGCTGACGAAAATCTAAAACAACATCTTGGTCTGTTTTTGATAGTTGAAACCGGATGGTTTCTGAACCATGAATGGGTTTATTCATATCGCCGGGGATGTCTAATTCTATTTCATATCGAATATTTGAAATGGTTTGTTTCCGGTGCTGCGCCAATTCCCAAGAAACGCCAGGATCGATTGCTACTTGTTTGGACTCACAACTAAAACACAATATTGAAATCATAAGAATTATGCGATTCATGAGGATAGCATCTTACTTAATCTATAATTTTTGACTCTGTTTTTTGGATTGACTAATGGTGTTTGTTTGCTGAATTCTGCTTCATCCACTTTTAGTTGGGGGCGTGTATATAATCGTACCCTCAAATTCATTTTCTCTATAGCTTGGGTCATTACCCATGCAGCGGCAACAAAGAAATCTCTGGGTAAAATTCCATTTAATGCATTGAAGCCGTAACGGCGCAGGCCATCTCGAATCATGGTGGTGCAACTATTCCAGATAAAGTTGAAATCTTGATATTTTTCTGGTGCATCCGGATCGGTCGGTGTTCTGTGAATTCTATTTAAAGTATCGTGAAAAATTCCCGACAGCTTTTTAGTATCAAGACCTTCAATATAAATCACATCAATAGACCGCATGAAATTCCGACCGAACTTATCATAGTATGAAGTGCCATCATCCATAATTTCAAACGCTCCCGTTCTTGGCGACGGGGCAAACTCTCCTAAGGCGGGACGATACATGAATTCACCTTCATCCATGGTTTCATTTTCATTCAGCAGGTGAGAAAAATTGAAAAACTCACCATTCACATTAATGGCGTTGTGGCCAAAGGTGGATGCGGGATACTTGACTAGCCGTTCATTATAATAAATTTCAACATAGGGCGTTTCAGGTTTGGGCTGATGGGGCCACATTAAAATAATGGGCTGACCCGTTGTATAATCTTTTTGGGTCACTTCTCTAGCACAAACCAATTGGCCTTTCCAATGTTGAATATATCCATCCCAGATTAATCGATCTTCAAAGTGCCGCTGTCCATTTTCGGATTTAATAAAATGGTTTCCGTTTTCAGCGGTCAATATCCCTGTTACAGTCATGATGCGACTATTTCTCTTAAAATTTGAAGTGACTTCAAATGCTTCACCCCCTCAAAGTGAATCCCTAAACAGGTAGTAAGGTAACTGCTAATTACTTGTCGATCTTTTGCGTTAACAATTAGATTTTCATTTATTCCACTGTGCCCCTGCTCAAAAGATTGAAAAATGGCTTTAGAATTGGGACTGCTGTATGGATCGGGCAAGGGGATAAAATCCAATTCTGCCTGTGAAAAGTCCGGCTTAAATCCGAGCATTGTTAATAATTGATATTGATAAAACCAGTAGGCCAGATTCAATTGATTATCTTCATTTTCAACTGTGATTAAGGCCGATTCTAAGGCATCATATAAATCGGGATGAGCATCATGATCTGTCAAACATTTATCGGTTAATTCAATCATGGCCATAGCGTAGGCAATTTTTTTCAAATCCGTGGCAATCCGTTTCCAGAAATGGGCGAATGCTGTTTTTGATATGTTCTGTAAATCTCGGCTTTCTTTAAAATAAAAAACCAAGTCTAAACAATTGGCTGGCTGAAAATAAGCGCCCATGGGTGATTTCTTTCGATGAGCGCCATGGACAATAAAACTGACTTTTCCCAAATCCCGGACGAAACACCGGGCAATGATACTGGTCTCGCTATAGGGAAACCGCTTGAGAACAATTGCGGTTGAAGTGGTGATCAATATGCTTTGGCGAAAATGACTTCGTGCTTGGCAGGCTTCCCTGAGTAAATACAGGTCATCCCTTCCGGATTTTCATCAAATGGTATCACCCGAATGGTGGCTTTTGTATCATCTTTAATGGCCATTTCACTTTTTTCGGTCCCGTCCCAGCCGCAGCGAACAAAACCACCTTTGCTTATAATCACATCCTTGAATTCATCATAAGTAGAAACGGTGCAGGTGTTGGATTCACGGAAGGCTTTTGCCTGTTCTAGCATATTAACCTGGATTGCATCCAACAAAACCGGTACTTGATTGGCTAAATCTTCTTTTTTCAGTACCTGTTTTTCATCATTATCTCGACGTGCCAATACGGCATTACCATTCTCTACATCTTTCGGGCCCACTTCTAAACGAAGGGGCACCCCTTTCATTTCCCATTCATTGAATTTGAATCCAGGACTTCCTTTACGCCAATCTTCATGAATACGAACCCCCTGATCTCTCAATTCATCCAAAACGGGCGAGATATATTCGGATACGGATTTTTTCCCTTCTTCATCCCTGAAAATAGGAATGACCACCACTTGATAGGGTGCAATTTTGGGCGGAATGCGTAACCCTTTATCATCGCCGTGGGTCATAATAACACCGCCTACAAGGCGCGTGCTCACACCCCAACTGGTGGCATAGACCAATTCTTCTTTATTGTCCTGCGTTTGAAACGTGACATCAAAGGCCTTTGCAAAATTTTGGCCCAGATTATGGGATGTGCCCGTCTGAAGCGCTCGCTTATCGCCCATCATGGCTTCGATGCAATAGGTCCGATCTGCGCCAGCGAATTTTTCCGATTCTGACTTCAGCCCTGTATGGACGGGTATGGCCAAATAATCTTCAGCCAATTTTCGATACAGTTCTAATATCAACAATGTTTCTTCTTCAGCTTCTTCGGCGGTGGCATGGGCTGTGTGCCCTTCTTGCCAGAGGAATTCTGTTGTTCGTAGAAATAACCGTGTACGCATCTCCCACCGGACCACATTTGCCCATTGGTTAATTAAGAGAGGTAAGTCTCGGTAAGATTGAATCCATTTTTTATACATGGACCAAATGACCGTTTCAGATGTGGGTCTGACGATGACCTCTTCTTCTAACTTGGACTCAGGATCTACAACAATGTTCTGGGTTTCGTCTGTCTTTAATCGCGTATGGGTTACCACAGCGCATTCTTTTGCAAACCCTTCTACATGTTCTGCTTCTTTTGCTAAAAAGGATTTGGGAATGAATATCGGAAAGTATGCATTTACATGGCCTGTTTCTTTAATCATGCCATCGAATGTTTCTTTGATAAGATCCCACATGGCAAACCCATAGGGCTTAACCACCATGGTTCCTTTCACTGGACCGTAATCAGCCAGCCCTGCTTTGGTTACCACATCGGTATACCATGCGTTATAATCTTTACTTTGTGGAGTGACGCCTTTTGCCATTGATTCCTCTTAAAAATTTGATGGAGAAATTACCGGCTTCATTTAGGCCTTCCAATGGAATTTGTCATATGAATTAATTGGGGGTCATACACTTCCATCATTATTTTCACCCCCTCGGAATCAACGAAGGAGGTCTCCTTGAAAAATCATTTTATTCTACTTTCAGCCCTATTTCTTTTTGGATGCACATCTCAAAAGGCGGATATGGTTATCAGCAATGGTATCATATATACTATGGATGATTTCAATCCACTGGCAGAAGCGGTCGCCATTCGTGACGGAAAAATTATTGCTGTCGGCTCAGAATACGCCGTGGGATCCTATATTGGAAGCGAAACCAAAGTATTGGATTTAAATGGAAAAACCATGGTGCCGGGCCTCATCGAAGGCCATGGCCATTTTATGGGTATGGGTTATGCAAAAATGCGGCTGGATCTATCCACAGTTAATAACTATGATGAATTAGTGGATATGGTGGCCGATGCAGTAATAGAAGCAGAGCCCGGTGAATGGATATTGGGACGCGGTTGGCATCAAAGCAAATGGGATCCTGAGCCTGTGCCTTTAGTGAAAGGATTTCAGACCCATGAAAAACTAAGCACTGTTTCACCCGATAATCCCGTTTGGCTAACTCATGCCAGCGGTCATGCCGCATTCGGAAATGCAAAAGCCATGGAAATTGCAGGCGTCACCGCCGAAACTGAATTTGGATTTGGGGGCGAGATCATTAAAGACCTTCAAGGAAATCCCACCGGTGTATTTAATGAACGGGCCCAAGGGCTCATCAGCAAACATGTGGAATTTGAAGGGGAAGAGAGCAGCCAGCGCGCTTTGGAATTGGCCGTAAAAGCCTGCCTTGAAAATGGCATCACCTCTTTCCAGGATGCAGGTTCAGGTTCGAGTTCAATTCAAGCATACCGAGATGGTTTATCGGCTGATGCGCTCCGTGTCCGTCTATATGTCATGCTATCAAGTCGAGATCCTGAATTATTAAAAACATGGTATAAAAAGGGGCCGGAAATTGGTACGGGGAATGATTATCTCACCATTCGGTCCATAAAACTTAACGCCGATGGCGCATTGGGCTCCCGCGGTGCATGGCTATTGGATGATTATACAGATCGACCGGGGCACTTTGGCATGGCCACCCAATCAATGGAATATGTATATGAAGTATCCAGAGATGGCCTTGCCAATGGATTTCAGGTGAATACTCATGCCATTGGTGACCGCACCAACCGAGAAGTATTGGACCAATATGAAAAAGTGTTTAATGCCAAACCGGGGTTGGCCCAAGACCACCGTTGGCGAATCGAACACGCCCAACATATTGACCCATTGGACATTCCCCGATTTGGGGCTATGGGTGTGCTTCCCTCCATTCAAGGGATTCATATGTCTTCTGACCGTCCTTGGGCGATTGACCGTCTAGGCAAAAAACGAATTGTTGAAGGTGCTTATGTTTGGCGGGATTTAATTGATTCCGGTGCCATTTTAATTAATGGGACGGATGTACCTGTGGAACCCATTGACCCTATCGCTTCTTTTTATGCCAGCACCACACGGCAAACATTGAAAGGGAAGCCCAAAGGGGGTTATGAGCCTCGGCAAAAAATGACGCGATTAGAAGCATTAAAAAGTTATACTATTAATGCGGCTTATGGTGCTTTCGAAGAAGATATTAAAGGCTCCATATCCGTTGGTAAATATGCAGATTTTACTGTATTGTCACAAAATATTATCACCGTGCCCGACAATCAAATTCTCAATACAAAAGTAACCCATACGATTGTAAATGGAGTTATTGAATACACAGCCAATTGATTAGTAAAAATCAATTCAAATATATACGATCTCTCCATCAAAAAAAATGTAGAGATCAGCATCAGCAATTTATTTTAGAAGGCATTCGTTCTCTTTCATCTGCAATGGGTGCAAATGGCGAAATAGAGCAGATCGTTTTTACATCTTCCTTTGCCCAAAAGCATGCTGAAATATTGGATAAAATGGGGGAATACCCCCAAAACCTCATTTCAGAGAATGAATTAAAACAACTCTCTCCTTCCACGTCCCCCTCCGGCGTCTTGGCTGTATGTAATCAAATCGACTTCGGTTTAATGAATCCAGCAAAGAATGTTATTTACCTCGATCAAGTTTCAGATCCGGGGAATATGGGCACCATTCTACGTACTGCTGTATGGTTTGGGGTGAATCAAATTGCTTTATCTCCTGGATGTATTGACCTTTTCAATCCAAAAGTAGTCCGAAGTGCCATGGGCGCACATTTTAATTTGTTATGGGTAGGTGAACTATCTTTTGATGCATTAGAAGGA
>LUME01000095.1_pt1 | contig 29208 bp, 34 predicted proteins | sample 729951 | NCBI WGS metagenome assembly LUME01 (sample SAMN03860271, study PRJNA289734) | marine metagenome | biome: seawater column; feature: ocean; material: water; isolation source: Red Sea water column Station 34 - depth 200m | place: Saudi Arabia: Red Sea | collected 2011-10-15 | depth 200 m | reverse complement strand
ATGTACCCTTCAAAATCACCAACAGCTATATTCCCTCTAACGCTTACTGGAGAAGTTAATCCTCTTAACTTTAACCCTTCTTGTTGCCATAAAACTACACCAGAAGACAAACCATAAGCTTTCAAGATATCTTTATCATCTATGGCAACAACTCTAGATCTAACCTCAACTAAGTCTTTGGTAGTTGAAACCTTTTCTTGCCAAATAGGTCTGCCCTGTTGCAAATCTATGGCAGTTATATGGCCTTGATATGAAGCTGACACTAACACATCACTAGCAACTACAACTTTCCCATCTATATCCACAATTCTTTCCAGCTCGGAGGCAGCTTCATTAATCGTGATGGGTAATTCTAATCTTACAGCACCTGAATCTGGATAAATCATCGCCACTGTTCCATTTGCGAATCCTGTAAAAATAAACCCTTGTTTTAATACTGGAGTAGAAGTTCCACGCAGACTTAAGTTAGGTACAGTAACTTGGTGTATCCAGCTCTGCTCCCCATCATCAAAATCAAATCCCGTTACACTCCCATCCGCTCCTTGAGCTACAACAACACTGCCATCTGTAATTGGTGAAGAAAGTATTTCGCTAGTAGCTTGAGCTCTCCAAGTCTCTTCTCCATTTTCTTGATTTAAAACAACTACTTCACCATCCAAAGTTCCATAAATGATTTTTCTAAAGGCAGTCTCTATTCCTCCTGAAGCTTGATCGTCCGTTTCCTTTTCCCATAACTTTCTTCCATTATTTTTTTCAAAAGCAAATAATTCTCCTTCAGCATTTATATAAAAGATTCTTTCTCCGCTTATCGAAGGTAAAATTCTCCCCTGAATTTTTTCTTTTCCTACCTTTGCTTCCCACAAGCTATTGATACTGACCTTTTGAGTTATTTCCTCTAAGACAGCTGGAAGTTCTATCTCCTCTTCATCATCTCCCCAGAATTTCAACCAACTTAAAGAAGAACAGCCAGTTAAAATTATTAAAGACAGAAAAATACTAAAAAGTTTTAGGGTTTTATACATTTCAGGTATCCAGATTAGCTAATTTCATTTTTAAAATAGCTTCTACAGACTGACTTTGGTTTGATTCAAGTGCTTTGAGATAACTTAACTTAGCTTCAGCATAGAAACCCAATTTTTCTTCAGCATCTCCTTTAACTTCATGCAATGAGCTACTCATACTTTTGGATTCGTTAATTATTTCTAAAGCCTTATTTGAATTATCATTTGCTATCAAAACTCTAGCTAGCCTTAAACGTGCAGTTGCTTCAATTGGATCAAAATCTGACCCCCATTTTGAATCGTGCCTTTGTAATATCCACGTAAGATGCTCTTCAGCTTTTTTGAGATCTTCTTCCTCAACGGAAATTTTAGCAAGATGAAAAGTTACTAAATCTGCATAAAGTGTATTTGGATATTTTTTAATAATCTGGTCAGCTAATACTTTTTGATCTAAATCTTCATCATTTAGTGAGTTAATAAAAGATTCATACATGTTTGCAGAATCTTGTAAGTTACTTATTCTATTTTGTGACCAACTTTCCCACCCAAAAATTCCTGCACCCAATAAAACTAATGAAAGCAATATCAGATACTTATACTTATCCCACAAGGAACTCAGAAATTCTGTGTTCTCTTCTTCCGTTGAAGAAAGCTTAACCATTTGATTATTAGTATAGTTTTTTTAGTCTGTTTATAATTTGATCCAAATTAAGGGTCTCTTGAGATTCTTTTATTTCGAGGTCCTTAATTGAGATCGTATTATCCTTTAACTCTTCTTCGCCCACAATCAATGCGATTTTGGATCCTGATTTATCTGCTCTTTTAAATTGAGAATTAGCACTTGTGACCTGTAAGTTTACCTTCAAATTAATAGCTGGAATTGCTTCTCTAATCTTTTCAGCACTGATAAGAGCATAGGAAACCGAGTCATCAGTTAGACATATGAAATTACAGTCAAGTTCAGTTTCTGTCGAAACATTGTCCATAGAATGTTCTTTGACAAGCAAGATCAATCTGTCCAAACCCATAGAAAATCCAACCGCAGGGCTATCTTTACCGCCTAGCTGAGCTACCAGGTCATCATATCTTCCGCCCCCACAAACAGTGTCTTGAGCCCCAAGATCTTTTGTTTTCCACTCAAAGACAGTTTTGTTGTAATAATCCAATCCTCTTACCAACTTATCGTTTACCTCAAAATCAATATTTGATTTAGTAAGTAAATTTTTTAATCTATTGAAGTGATCTTCAGATTCAGAATCTAGCTGGTCCAAAATCGAAGGCGCATTAACTAAAATTTCTTTAATTTTTTTAGATTTAGAATCTAAAATCCTAAGCGGATTATCTTTTAGTTGTCGTTGAGAATTTTTATCCAATTCACTAGAAAATGATTGAAAGAACTCTTGTAGAAGACTTTTATATTTTTTTCTAGTATCTGAATTGCCTAAACTATTTATCTCCAAATTAACCTGATTTTTAATCCCTAGAACATCCCATAAGTTAGTAGCCATCATCATTAGCTCAGCATCAACATTATGGTTATCTATACCAAAAACTTCTGCACTAGCCTGATGGAATTGTCTGGATCTGCCCTTTTGTGGTCTTTCATACCTAAACATCGGACCCATGTACCAAAGCCTTGGAGAATCAACTCTTAAAAGATCATTTTCTAAACAAGCCCTCACACAACCTGCAGTACCTTCTGGCCTTAAAGAAATAGCATCTCCATTCCTGTCTTCAAATGTATACATTTCCTTAGAAACAATATCTGTTGATTCCCCTACAGATCTAGAAAATAACTCGGTTTGTTCTACTATAGGAAACCGAATTTCATCATAAGCATATGAAGCAAAGATAGATCGAATACTCGCTTCTACAAATTGCCAAACTGAAACCTCGCTTGGGGTCACATCATTCATGCCTCTTATTGTTTTAAATTTAGCCATTTCTCAATCTGATTTCGCTATAAGTGTTTCCTGATTATCTTTTTGCTTGCTAATTTTTTCTCTTATTAAAGATTCAAGATGATCAATTAAATTTTCACTTTCTATTTTATGGTCGGGCTTACCATCAACATAAATTAAGTTTTTTGGTGAAGCACCGGTTACGCCCAAAGCGACATGTTTAGATTCCCCCGGACCATTTACATAACATCCTATTACTGCAACATCCAAATCTTCAGATACATTTTCTAAACGTCTTTCAAGTTCATTCATAGTTCCTATAACATCAAAATTCATCCTTGAGCAACTAGGGCAAGCAATGAAATTAATGCCTCGAGATCTTAGCTTTAAACTTTTGAGTATATCGAAACCTACTTTTATTTCATTCTCTGGTTCAGAAGCTAAAGAGATTCTTATGGTATCTCCTATTCCTTCCAACAACAGCGATCCCAGACCTATAGCAGATTTAACAGTTCCTGACCTAAAGCTTCCAGCTTCAGTAATGCCTAAATGAAGAGGTTGTTCAATTAGTTTAGAAATCTTTCTATAACTATCCATAGTAAGAAAAACATCAGAAGCTTTGATGCTCAGTTTGAAGTTATTGAAGTTAAGAGACTGTAAAATTTCAACATGATTCATAGCTGACTCAACTAATGCATCTGCAGTTGGCTCTCCGTATTTCTTTTGCAGCTTCTTCTCTAATGACCCCGCATTAACTCCAATTCGAATTGGTACGCCATGATCCTTAGCAGAAGAAACAACTTCTTCAACCTTTTCTCTTTTTCCAATGTTGCCTGGATTTATTCTTAAACAATCTGCCCCGTTCTTAATTACTCCTAAAGCTAACTTATGATCAAAGTGAATATCTGCTATAAGTGGTACTTTTGATTCTTTCTTTATTTTGGAGAAAGCTGCAAGAGAGTCTTCATCTGGTACGGAAATCCTCACCAAGTCAGCTCCAGTTTCTTTGAGACTATTTACTTGAGCTAGAGTAGACTTTACATCTCGAGTATCAGTGTTTGTCATACTTTGCACTGAAATAGGAGCTCCCCCTCCAATGGGAACATCACCAACCATTATTTGCTTGGATTTTCTCCTTTTAATTTGACAAGGTAAATTCACTACATCTCCCTTCAGGTAAAACCAAACAACTTACATTAGTTTTAACATTTGTGGTAGAGGCAAGGCTAACTTTTACATCATTGTAAAATAACTCTACTCTTTTACTGTTTCCTATCAGTAATTTAAACGGACCTACTCCTTCAAAAAAAATTGAAGTGCCAGCTTTAGCTAACCTGTATTCAATAATTCCTTTTTTGTCCATTAACTCAATCCAGCAATCTCCTGAGAAATTCATTTCTATGGTATTGATTGTTTCGATTGAAAGCTTAATGGTTTCTTCTTCTACCTCCTCAGTTATCTCAGATGCAACTACTTCTTTTTGGATATTTAAATCTGAAATATTCTGAGAAGTATTTTGCTCAAGTTCAATACTTAAGGCTGGTTTTGTATTTAAAATAAGTGGAATATTATTTGAGTTTTGAATTTCAGTTTCAGAATAAGAACGTATATCTTCTTTCTTCTCAGAATTATTATTTCCTTCAGGAATGAAAACTATTAACAGCATTATTAAAGCAATTAAGAGGAAAATAACTGTATAAATGTAGGAAAACTTTTGCTTGGTTTCCTTTTTCTGTTCTTTTTTTACAGCCTTCTTCTTTAGCCTTCTTTGATCTTTTAAGTATCTATCAAAGGCTGCGATGACAGTTTCTGGGTCTAAATCTAATTTCTTTGCGTAGGCTCTTAAGTATCCTTTTATATAAGTAGGCCCAGCCATGATAGAGAAGTTATTCTCTTCTAAAGCTTCCAAATATCTTTCTGGAATACCTAGTTCAGAAGACAGTCTTTTGTATCTTCTTCTTGTCTTTTTCCTCGCTTCTTTTAGAAGCTCTCCTGGGTAAATTCTTTCTTCTTTTTCAGACATTGGTCGCTCTCTACTTAATGTTCTGGAAAAAAGTAGGCAACCTCCCTTGCTGCTGATTCTAATGAATCTGAACCATGAACGGCATTAGCATCAATAGATTCAGCGAAATCATGTCTTAATGTTCCTGGATCAGCCTCCTTTGGGTTTGTACTACCCATCAAAGAACGATATCTTGATATGGCTTCTTTGCCCTCTAGTACTTGAACTTGAACTGGACCAGAAGTCATAAAATTAATTAATGCTTCAAAAAAAGGTTTTTCCTTATGTTCAGCATAAAAGCCTTCAGCTTGATTCCGGGTTAGTAATAACTCCTTCTTGAGTACAATATCCAAACCATAATCTTCAATCCTGGCACAAATTTGTTCGGTGTATCCCTTCTTTACTGCATCAGGTTTAATAATTGATAGCGTATTTTGCATCTATTTTCCTTTAGAAAGCCCGTTTTTGCGCGGCATTATACTTATTAAGTGGATAAATAGTTAATCGATTTCTTCTATCCAAGCCATTTGAATAGCCTCTAGGATTTTTTCATTTGACCTATTTGGTTCATCATCAAAATCGTCTAATTCTGTAACCCATTTGTGTAGGTCAGTAAAAAGGACATACCTAGGATCAACTTCAGGAAATTTTTCTGACAATTCAATAGCTATATCATTTATATCTATCCATTTCATAAAAAACTCAGTTAGTTTCAGAAACCATATTGATAGTATATTTCGGTAATTCAACTTCTAAATCTTCTTCGCCGACTACTATTTGACAACTTAATCTTGATTCTGGTTCAAGGCCCCAAGCTTTATCTAACATATCTTCTTCTGAATCGGATGCCTCAGCTAACGAATTGAAACCTTTTCTAACAACGACGTGACAAGTTGTACAAGCGCAAGAGAGTTCGCAAGCATGCTCTACAGGAATTCCATTGTCTAAAAGCTTTTCACAGAGATATTCACCTGGAGAGATTTCTAATTCGATACCCTCAGGACATATTTCTTCGTGCGGATACAGCTTTACTTTTGTCATTTTTTAAACTTCGAAAGGAAAAAAGATAACTAATCTATTTCAAAGCTTTCACCACAACCACAGACCGCTTTTACATTAGGATTTAAAAACTTAACTTCCTCATTAACACCCTCGGTAACAAAATCTACAGTTGTTCCTTTAAGGTATGTGAAAGATTGAGGATCTATACAGATTTGCAAGTCCTCGCAGTTAAAAACTAAGTCTTCATCTTGCATTTCAGTTATAAAATCCATAGCGTAGGTATACCCTGAACAACCTGAAGCTTCTTCAACAGAAAATCTTATGCCTGTAACAGTTTTCTCTAAAGAAAGACTGTTTTTAAAGTGTTTAACTGCTGCAGTTGACAGCGAGAATCCGTTAGGATCAAAGGATTTTGGTTGACTCATTGGTACGCTTATATCTTTGTTTCGTAATCCTCTACGGCTTGCTTAATACTATCTTCAGCCAATACTGAGCAATGAATCTTTATAGGGGGCAGATCTAAAGCTTCTGCTATTTCAACATTCTTTATATTTTTGGCTTCTTCTAAGGTTTTTCCTTTAAGCATGTCAACCAATTCACTTGATGAAGCAATTGCAGATCCGCAGCCATAAGTTTTAAATTTCACATCTTTTATTACATGAGTATTGTCTTTGGCTTCACATTTAATTTGAAGCCTCATCACATCACCACAAGCCGGAGCTCCAACCATTCCTGTACCAATATCATCTTCCGATGGATCCCATCTTCCAACGCTATTTTTTTCTGGTTCTTTTAAAGTTTTTTCAAACTTATCTATTACTTTTTTGCTGTATGCCATTACGCACCTCCCTTATTTAATGTTGAACCCACTCAACCTTATCTAAATCAATACCATCTTGATACATGTCCCAAAGTGGAGACAACTCTCTTAACTTTGTTACAGAGTCTTTGACTAGATTAATTGTGTAATCAACTTCCTGTTCTGTTGTAAACCTACCTAAAGCGAATCTGATGGAGCTATGAGCCAATTCATCTTTCAAACCTAAAGCTCTCAATACATATGAAGGCTCTAAACTAGCTGAAGTACAAGCTGATCCTGAAGATACAGCGATATCTTTCAGGGCCATAATCAAAGATTCTCCTTCGATAAAATTAAAACTCACATTGAGAAACCCTGCCACTCTTTTTTCTTCGTGGCCATTAAGATGAACTTCCTCTATATCTTTTAATCCAAGCCAAAATTTTTCCCTTAATGCACTAATTCTCGCATTGTCTGCACTCATTTCTTCCTCAGCCAATTTAAAAGCCTCTCCCATCCCTACTATTTGGTGTGTGGGCAGAGTACCTGATCTCATTCCACGCTCGTGACCTCCTCCATGGATCATAGCTTCAAGTCTCACTCTTGGCTTTCTTCTTACAAAAAGAGCTCCAACTCCCTTTGGACCGTAAGTTTTGTGTGCAGAAAATGACATTAAATCAACCTTTAGATTAGTTAAATCTATAGGTACTTTGCCTGTGCTTTGAGCGGCATCTACATGGAACACTATTCCATTTTCTCTAGTGATCTCTCCAAGAGCAGCAATATCATTAATCACACCTATTTCATTATTAACATGCATTAAAGAAACTAAAATAGTTTCATCTTTAATATTTTTAACTAGCTCTTCCGGTTTAATTATTCCTTTAGCATCAGGATCTAAATACGTTACTTCAAAGCCTTCTCTTTCGAGCTGCCTGCAACTGTCTAAAACAGCCTTGTGCTCAAGTTTGGAAGTAATAATGTGATTTCCTTTTTTTCTGTAGAACCTTGCAGCTCCTTTAATAGCTAGATTGTCAGATTCAGTGGCTCCTGAGGTCCAAACTATTTCTCGGTGATCGCAATTAACCAAAGAAGCAACATTTGCTCTGGCTTCTTCCACAGATTCTTCAGCTTTCCAACCAAATTCATGTGACCTGGAAGCAGGATTTCCATAGTTCCCCTCCAATGAAAGACACTCTTGCATTTTTGCAACTACTCTAGGGTCCACTGGAGTGGTCGAAGCATAGTCAAGATAAATCGGTAATTTCATATCAACCTGCAATTATTAAATCCTTATTCTTTTTTTGGAAAGAGACTCTCTTGTCAGCAATAACGTCTTCTAAAGACGTATTAATCAAAAAATTATCTACCTGACTGTTAAGTTCAGACCAAAGATCATGTGTAAGGCACCTATTTCCTGAATGACAATCAGCTGATCCTCCACATTGTGTAGCATCCAAAGTATCCTCTACAGATACTACTACTTCCGAGATATTTATTTCTGTACTGGGTTTTGCCAACCGATACCCTCCTTTTGGTCCTCGAGAAGCTTGCACAATACCTGATTGTCTCAAATTTCTGAATAATTGTTCTAAATAGGCAATAGGCATGTCTTGTCTTTCCGCAATCTTTGAAAGTGAAATATAACCCCTGTCTATTTGGTGCAAAGAAAGGTCAAGCAAAGCAGTTACTGCATATTTTCCCTTAGTAGTAAGCCTCATAAGAACGCAATTTTATATTTCCGAGTAATTTTGTCAAGAATTAGCTATATGTACCTTTTAATATATAAAAAGAACAATGTAAAGCTTTATTTCTATTAAAAAAACAAGTATTTTTTCTAAAAAAAGCTTTCAATACCAGCATTTTTATGTACCATACACAAAAAGTAAGGTACAGTCTAACTAAAGGGAGATTAAAAATTAACCAGTATGGATACTAGATACCTATTTAAAAGGCACAACACTTGGTGGGTTAAGGTAGCTGTTCCAAGAACCTTACGAAACCAGTTGGGATATGATCTCAGGCAGTCTTTAAAGACCCATAATCTAGAAGAAGCTCAAGATTTAAGGTGGTCAGTTATTGAGTCCTTAAAGGAAAAAATTGAGTTAACTAGGCAATCTCCTCTACAAGATCATAAGGAGGAAGAAACAAACATGTCAGTAGAGACCTTTATGCCTGTAACTGATACTACTAACCCTCAGTATTACCATAAAGTTGTAGATTGCCAATATGCTTGCCCTTCTCACACTCCTGTTCCTGAATACATAAGGCAAATCTCACAAGGAAACTATACAGAGGCTTATATGATTAACTGGGAATCAAATGTTTTCCCAGGTATTTTAGGAAGAACATGTGATAGACCATGCGAACCAGCTTGTCGAAGAACTAGAACTCATGAAAAGCCTGTAGCAATATGTAGACTAAAAAGAGTAACCTACGATTACAAAGACGATATAACCCATCTTTTGCCCGAAGTTCCTCAAGAAAAAACAGGAAAAAGACTAGCTCTTATTGGTGCAGGCCCAGCTTCACTTACTGTGGCTAGAGACCTTCTTGTTCTTGGTCATGAATGCATACTTTTTGAAAAGGATCCTCAAGGAGGAGGACTAATGAGAACTAATATCCCAGCTTTCAGATTACCAGTTGAAGTTCTAGATGATGAGGTTGATCAAATTATAAACATGGGAATTGAAACAAGGTTTAACTCTGAAATAACGAGTATGGAGTCATTACTTGAAGAAGACTTTGACGCTATATTTGTGGGAACAGGCGCACCTAAGGGTAAAGATCTTAGTATTGAAGGAAGGCAAGAAGCCGAAAATAATATACACATCGGTATTGATTGGCTAACCAGTATTGCTTTTGAACACACTGACTCTATAGGGAAAAAAGTGTTAGTTCTTGGCGGAGGAAATACGGCTATGGATTGCTGCAGATCCTCGCTGCGTCTAGGGGCTGAAGATGTAAAAGTAGTAGTAAGAAGTCCATTTGACCAGATGAAAGCTTCTGAATGGGAAATAGAAGAAGCAATGGAAGAACATATACCTATATTTGAAAACCATGTACCTAAAAAATTCCTTTTAAATGAAGGGAAGCTGGTGGGTATGGAGTTTGAAAAGGTTGAAGCAGTCTTTGATGAAGAAGGCAAAAGATCTTTAATTCCTACAGGTGAAGATCCAGTAATCTTTGAGTGTGATGATGTTCTTGTTGCTATCGGTCAAGACAATGCCTTTGACTGGATAGAAAGAGACATAGGTATTGAATTTGGTGAATGGGATATGCCTGTTGTGGATAAGATTACTTTTCAGTCTTCCCATCCTAAAGTTTTCTTTGGTGGGGATGCTGCTTGGGGACCAGAAAATATTATCTGGGCCGCAGCTCATGGCCATCAGGCCGCAATTTCAATTGATAAATACTTTAATGACCAAGATCTCTATGACAGGCCTGATCCTACAACAAATATTGTGAGTCAAAAAATGGGCGTGCACGAGTGGTCTTATGATAATGACATCTCTCAAGCTAAGAGATTCCTAGTACCTCATGCTGACCAATCAATATCTTTAAAAGACATAAAAGTTGAGGTCGAGTTAGGTTTTGACGATAAGCAAGCTTTTGAAGAAGCTCAAAGATGCCTTAATTGTGATGTACAAACAGTGTTTGCAGAAGATTTATGTATTGAGTGTGATGCGTGTGAAGATATATGCCCAACAGATTGTATTAATTTCATTGATAATTCAAATGAAGAGGATTTAAGGAACAATTTAAGAATACCGGCTTTAAATCTGGATCAAGATCTGCTTGTTTCAGACAAACTAATACAAACCCAAAGAGTAATGGTAAAAGATGAAGATGTCTGCCTTCATTGTGGACTTTGTGCAGAAAGGTGCCCAACTGGAGCTTGGGACATGCAGACTTATCTTTATGAAGAAGCAAAGGTTTATTGATGAGCAATATTAAGAGCACAAATGAGTTTGTCATAAAATTTGCAAACGTAAATGGTTCAGGATCTGCAAGCGCTAATCAAATGTTTGCTAAAGGGGTTTTCAGATCTGGAGTGCCTGTAAGTCCTAAGAATATTTTTCCTTCTAATATACAAGGCCTTCCTACTTGGTTTGAAGTGAGAGTTAGTGAAAAAGGATATTTAGGCAGAAGAGAGGGTGCGGATATAGTTGTTGCGATGAATCCTCAATCTTATAACCAAGATCTGATGGAATTGAACTCTGGAGGGTATTTACTGTATGACTCTTCATGGAAAAGGGACTTTAAAAGAACTGACATAAATGTAATTGAAATTCCTCTTACAAAACTCTGTGTAGAAGAATTCTCAAACTCCAAGCAAAGATTATTATTCAAAAATATTGTGTATGTAGGAGCGCTTTCATATCTATTGAATATGGAAAAAGAAATTTATGAAATCCTTATCAAAGAACAGTTTAAAGGCAAAGAAAAACTCATAGATCCAAATGTTAAAGCACTTAATCTTGGGTACGACTACGCTAGAGAAAATCTTAAAGAAATTTGTGAAATTAAAATAGAAACATCTGATAAAACAAAAGGAATGATTCTAACTAGCGGTAACGATGCTTCAGGACTTGGATGTGTTTATGGTGGAGCTACAGTTTGTGCTTGGTATCCAATAACACCATCCACTTCTTTAGCTGAAGCGTTTACAGACTATAGCGAAAAGTTGAGAGTGGAAGAAGAAACCAATAAAAATAAATACGCCATTATTCAAGCCGAAGATGAATTAGCAGCAGTAGGAATGGCTATAGGTGCAAATTGGAATGGAGCAAGAGGTTTTACTGCAACTAGTGGTCCGGGGATATCCTTAATGAGTGAATTCATAGGTTTAGCCTATTTTGCAGAAGTTCCTCTAGTGCTTTTTGATATTCAAAGAGGCGGACCTTCTACAGGCATGCCAACGAGGACACAACAGTCTGATGTTTTGTCTTGTGCTTACGCTTCTCATGGTGATACCAAACATGTCTTACTGATTCCCTCAGACCCAAAAGAATGTTTCGAGTTTGCAGCTGAAGCGTTTGATCTTGCAGACAGGATACAAACACCGGTTATTGTTCTTTCGGATTTAGATCTAGGAATGAATGATTGGACCTGTCCAGAATTCAAGTGGGATGACACTAAATCATTCGATAAAGGCAAAGTTTTGTATGCACAAGATCTTGAAGAAATAGAGAATTTTGGTAGATATTTGGACGTGGATGGAGATGGAATACCTTATAGAACCTATCCTGGTGCCCACCCAGAGAAAGGTGCCTATTTTACAAGAGGGACATCGCACGATGAGTACGCTAAATATACAGAAGATGGAGTAGTGAATGCTAGAAACTTATCTCGTTTGCTCAAGAAGTATCAAACTGCTTCGGAATTAGTCCCAAATCCTATTTTTAAACAGGAAACCAACACAAGCTCTATAGGAGTCATTTACTATGGAAGCACTGAAGCTTCCATGCAGGAAGCTCTCGATCTGCTGCATGAAGAAGGAGTAATCCTTGATGCCATGAGATTAAGAGCTTTCCCTTTTAACTTGGAAGTTTGGGAATTTATAGAAGACCATGATTTGCTTTTTATAGTTGAACAAAATAGAGATGGTCAAATGCGAACTCTAATTATGGCTGAAGGGGGAATTATTCCCGATAAGCTAGTTTCAGTTTTATGTTTTGATGGCCAACCTATAACTGCTGATTTCATCTCAAATAAAATAAGCTCCCACTTAACAGGCAGTCCATCTAAAACAGCTGTCGGAGGAAAATAAATTGACTTATATAGTTAAACCGAAGAACCATCATCCTGACCTAGAAAAAAATGAGCTTGGGCTAACAAGAAGAGACTATGAAGGCTCAATTTCTAGCTTATGTGCTGGTTGTGGACATGATTCCATTAGTGCAGCTATTTTAGAAGCTTGTTTTGAGCTAAGTTTATCTGCTCACAATGTTGCAAAATTATCAGGAATTGGTTGCTCTTCAAAAGCTCCAGCTTATTTTTTAAACCAGTCACATGGATTTAATTCGGTTCATGGAAGAATGCCTTCTGTAGCTACTGGAGCAAATCTAGCTAATCATGAAATGTTGTATCTGGGAATTTCAGGTGACGGAGACACAGCTTCTATTGGCATAGGTCAATTTATCCATGCTGCTAGAAGACAACTAAATGTTGTTTATGTAGTAGAAAACAATGGAACTTATGGACTAACTAAAGGGCAATTTTCTGCTACTAATGATCTAGAATCAAAAAGTAAATACGGAGAAGACAATCTTTTTCCTTCAATTGACTTGGCTGCAATGGCAATACAGCTTGAAGCGAGCTTTGTTGCAAGAAGTTTTTCAGGAGATAAAGAACAACTTGTCCCTCTTTTAAAGGCGGCAATGAAACATAAAGGGTTTTCTTTTCTAGATATTATCTCGCCTTGTGTAGCCTTTAATAATCACGGTACTTCGACTAAAAGTTATGACTACATTAGAGAACATAATGAATCAGTTTCTAAACCAGATTTTGTTCCTTTAGGGAAAGAGATAACTACCAGCTATGAAGAAGGTCAAAGTGTTCAAGTTCCTTTACATGATGGTTCATTGATCTCTTTAGAAAAATTATCCAAAGATTTTGATCCGAGCAATAAAGCTTCTTCTTTAACAAAAATTAACAAAGCGGAAGAGAAAGGTAAAGTTCTAACAGGGCTCCTTTACATCAATACAGAATCTAAAGACTTAAAAGAGACTCTAAATGTAGTAGATAAGCCTTTAAATCAACTCAGTGAAAAGGATTTGTGTCCTGGGGCAGAGAAATTACAAGCAATCAACAAAGATCTTTGTTGATTTACTCTATACCCAGTTTTTTAGCTATTATTTGATAAGATTCAACAACGTCTCCCAAGTCTTGTCTAAATCTATCTTTATCAAGTTTTTCTCTTGTTTCAGAATCCCATACCCTACAACCATCGGGAGTAAACTCATCACCTAAGAGCAAGTCGCCATTCGTTAAGCATTGGATCATGGAGTTCATCATCTTTATAAAAGAATTCAAAAGTTGGAGGATTTAGATCTATGCCTTCTTCTACTCCAAGCCTTTTACAAATACTACCTGCTGCTATATTCCTTACAACACATTCAACCGGAATCATTTCTAACTTTTTAACTAGACTTTCAGTTTCTGAAATTAGTTTTTCAAAATGAGTAGGAACTCCTTTCTGTTCAAGAAAATCCATGATGAAAGCATTGAATTTATTATTAGTAGAACCCTTTCCTTCTAAACTTTCCTTTTTAACCCCATCAAAAGCAGAGGTGTCATCTCTATAATGCATAAAGTAATAATCCGGATTAGAACTTTCATATAATGATTTTGCTTTACCTGAACTGATTAATTTTCCTTTTTCTATATTTTCCATAACATTAACTATGATAATGATTGGTTAATCTCTGAGAGAACATCTCTTTCAAGTATCTCTCCCTCCTCACTAGCACTATCTACCGTAACTGTGCACTTATTCTGATCTAACTCTTTGATGTAAATTTTAAAGTCCTCATTACTTGCATTACCACCCCTTTTAAACAATCTTTTTGCAAACCCTTGTTCTTCCTCTTGAGCAAAAGTAACAAAAAATACTCCCTCTGTACGATCCAAATCATTTACAGTAATCATTGCTTCTTTAAGTGCTCTATCGACTGCAGCCCAAGCTCTGGGAAACTCTAAGTTCATTTCTATGAAATTCGAGCCGTCTTCCAATTGTTTCAGAACAGCCTTTTGCCCTACATTAAGGTTCAAAGCAACTAAAGAAGTGCCACCAGATGAAGGGGCTTCTGATAAAAATTCGAGAGCAGTTCTTAAAACAGAATCTTCAAGGTTGTCTTCCATATTGACACGAACCCAATTGTCATCATCATCTTTAATTAGGTGAGAAAGGAAGATCTCAGAACTTGCTTGTCTTATGCCATGCTCTATTTTCATTTGTAACTTCGTTTGCTTCGAACTTACTAAAAGTTCATCACTCTCAAAAATACCTGTATTAGGATCTTCGTAGGACAAGCCAAAATTGCTTAATGCCCAAAAGTCTTTCATTAAGGGCCAAACGCTACTGGGAAGTGCCTCAACATAAAGCCATCTAATTTCTCCTAATTTATGCATTCTTATTTCGTTTGTTGCCCCAGAAGAAAATACCTGTGCTGGTAATGGAATTTCGTAAGAGTCTCCTACTAGGTTTTCTGCAGCATTTGGAATCGGGTAATAGTCAACTATAGGTCTGGTGGATTCCTCAGAAGAACTTTTTATAGGTTCAGATTGCCTCTCTTTTAGGTAATCATATCTATGATCTTCCAGAATCCATCCACAAGAACAAAGTGTTAAAACTACTGTTGTAGAAAAGAAATATTTTTTTCCTAATGAAACTTTCATTTAATTTGTAAGACCTAATTTATTTAGTATAAGTTCAATTTCAGGTATGCACTGTTTATCTAAAACTGTAAGCGGAAGCCTTATGCCCAAGGGAATCCTTCCCAATTTGTTTAGAGTCCATTTTACAGGAATTGGGCTTGTTTCAATAAATAACACTTCATGAAGATCCGTTAATTCTGAATCTATTTCTTGAGCTCCTTTAAAATCTCCTTCTTTAGTCAAGTTACAAATATTAGAAATCTTTTCTGGAACTACATTTGCTGTAACTGAAATTATTCCATGACCTCCTTCACTAAGAAATTTAAAGGCAGTTAAGTCGTCACCAGAATAATAAAGAAAGGATTCATCTTCGATACAACTTTTCAATTCAGTCAATCTTTGTGGGTCGGGCGATGCTTCCTTGATTCCCACGATATTCTCTACTTGGGATAAGGTTGCAACAGTTTCGGGTAAAAGATCACAAGCCGTTCTTGTTGGCACGTTATAGAGTATTTGTGGAATATCCACATCCGAGGCTATTTCAGAATAGTGTTCAATTAGTCCCTTTTGAGTTGGTCTATTGTAATAAGGGGTAACAAGAAGAGCGGCAGTAGCACCAGCTTCCTTTGCCGCTAAAGTTAAATAGGTAGCTTCTTTTGTTGAATTAGCACCAGTGCCAGCAATTATCGGTATTCTTCCGTCTGTGTGGTTTACAGTTTGCTCTATTATTTGAACATGTTCAGCAACATCTACAGTCGCTGATTCGCCAGTGGTTCCTACAGAAACAATAGCAGAAGTACCAGACTCTATATGCCAATCTATTAGATCAAATAATGACTGCCAGCTAATATTACCGTCAGCTTCCATTGGAGTAACTAAGGCAACGATTGATCCTTTTACATTAAACACAACAAACTAATTGGGTAAGTAATTCTGGTTATTTAAATAAATTTCTAATAAATTTATTATATCAACAATAAGGATAATATATGGCAACACCAAAAGTAGGCAATAAAGCACCTGTTTTTAAAGGAATTTGTACTGGAGAGGGAACTGTAGACCTTTCTAAGCTTAAAGGAAAAAAGGTGGTCCTTTACTTTTATCCAAAAGACAGCACTCCAGGATGTACAACAGAGGGACAAAATTTTAGGGATTTATATAAGGCCTTTAAAAAAGAAGGTGCTTTGATATTTGGTCTCTCCAGGGAATCTTTGAAATCTCATGAAAATTTCAAAGCCAAACAATCTTTCCCTTTTGAACTAATTTCAGACCCAGATGAAAAAATATGCAATCAATACGATGTAATTAAAGAAAAAAGTATGTACGGAAGAAAGTATATGGGCATAGACAGGAGTACCTTTCTAATAGATGAAAAGGGGAAATTAGTACGAGAGTGGAGAAAAGTAAAAGTAACAGGTCATGCTCAAGAAGTACTGCATACAATAAAATCGATGAAATAGAATTTATTCTGGAAGAGGTTTAGGCCAAGAATTGATTATGGCTTTGACAAACGTTGCCAGTGGAATGGCAAAAAAGAGCCCCCAGAAACCCCAAATACCCCCGAAAAATAATACCGCTATTACTATGACTACAGGATGAAGTTTATTTCTGGCTGAAAAAAGTAAAGGCACCAACACATTACCATCAAGCGCTTGGATTATTAGGTACAAGCCAAGAAGCCACCAAAATTCTGTTGATATTCCCCATTCATATAACCCTACTAGTAAAACCGGAACAGTAACTAAAATAGCTCCAAAAAAAGGAATCATCACAGACAGACCTACTAGTAAAGCAAGTAAAAAGGTATACGGGAGTCCCAAAAAACTAAAAGCTAAGAAGCTAACTGAAGTCACTATGAAAATTTCTATTAGTTTCCCAGTAACGTAGTTATAGAGTTGATCGTTCATTTCGTTAAAGATTGAGTCCATCAAACCTTTTTGTTCTGGGGCAAAGAAGCTAATAAGAGGTAAAAGAGTTTCCTTATCCTTAACAAAGAAAAAAACCATTAACGGAATCAAAATTGCATAGATTAAAGCACTAAAAGCAAAACTGATTGTCCCTGCAATTTGACCCAGGGCTTGCGCTAAAAGATTATTTAATTGTGAACCTAAATTAGCAAAAAGATTGGGTAATTCATCTTCAGAAAAATATTCGGGGTAAGAACTAGCTAAATTTGAAAGTACATCCTGAAGGGATTCAACTATATTCGGTAAGGTTTGAATGAAAGAATTTATCTGTGAACCTATTATAGGAAGGATCAAGAAAAGACTGGTATATAAAGCAAAGAAAACTAACAACGAAGTAGTAAGTGACAACCATCTTGGAAATCTTAAGTTTTCTAATGCCTGAACCAAACCATTCAATAAAAAAGCTATTACTAAACTTATAAGAATAGGCAAAAGTATTCCGCCAAAGTAAAAAAGGAGGAGAAAAGAAACTAATAAAAAAATTGCAAAGTATACGGTCTCTTCATTGAAGAAGAATCTATCAATTAATTTCTTTAAAAGATCTAACATTAATTACTTCTTTTTTATTCGGTAAATAAATATTCCACTGTTCTTTTCTGCATGAACAAGCTCATTTCCACTTATTTTCGCATAAGAAGCAAAATCTGCCCATGAAGTTGGGTCAGTTGCCGTTACTTCAAGAATTTGTCCGCTCTTAAGATCAGCAAGTGTTAACTTGGTCTTTAGCAATGGCAAAGGGCAATCTAAATCATTGGCATTTAAGTATTTATTCACCATATTTAAGGATAGTTTTTGAACTCATTGCTATTATGTAAGTCAATATTTTAATTAAGACTATTATAACGATATGACTTGGAATAAAACTTTAAGTTCAACGCTAAAAAGAAGTTTACTTTTGATGACTTTGCTAGCTTCATCTCTTCAAGTCGTTTCAGAAGAATCTTTACCTGAACTTGGAGATACTTCTTCTTCCGCCATCTCATTAGACTCTGAATATAGATTGGGCAGACTTTATATGGCTCAACTCAGAAGATCCTTACCAGATTTACAAGACCCAATAGTTCAAGATTACACTGAACATCTCATTTACAGAGTGGGTGAATATAGTCAACTTCAAGACAGAAGATTAAACATAGTGCTAGCTAGGAATAAAGGTGTAAATGCTTTTGCTGCGCCAGGAGGAATTATAGGAGTTTATGCGGGTCTTATTTACCACTCTGAAACTGAAGGTCAATTTGTATCAGTTCTAGCACATGAATTAGCTCATTTAAGTCAAAGGCATTTCGCAAGAAACCTGCAAAGACAACAAGACAGAAGCGTCTCTAATGCTTTAATCTTATTAGCTAGCATTGCAGTTGCAGCCTCATCCAACAGCCCTGAGGCAGTTGTGGCTGGGCAACAAATTTTAACTCAACAAGCCTTATCCTATAGTCGTACAAACGAACTGGAAGCAGACAGAATTGGTTTTTTAACCATGATTTCTGCAGGTTTTGATCCTGAAGGACAGCCCCAAATGTTTGAAAAGTTACAGGCTCTGAGTAGATTAAGTGGAGCCAATGAACTTGAATTCCTTAGATCTCACCCTCTTACAAAAAGAAGGATAAGTGAATCGAGGATAAGGGCTCAAGAAATAAAGGGCTCAAACTATAAAAATAGTTTGGAATTTGAATTAATAAAACAAAGAATAAACATTGGTTTTTTTAAAACTTCACGCCAAGCAGTAACGCAATTAAAACAAGAACAAAGAAGAGCAAAAACTGAAAGGCAAAAAATTATTTCTGCATATGGAATGGGTTTGGCACTATCTAGAGATAATAAGTACAGTGAAGCCCTTGATGAAATAAGACAAGCCCTTAAGTTAGATCCAGAGAATTTGATATTACAAACAGCATTACTGGAAATTCACTTAAATGCTGGAAATGGACTAGAGGCAGTAGGCGTGGGAAAAAGTTTATTAGAAATGAATCCATCCAATTACCCTATTTCAATGCTTTATGCCAGAGCACTAATGAATCAAAAACAATACGATGAAGCTGAAGAGGTGCTAAAGACTTTGTTACTAAAAAGAAAAGAAGATCCTCAGATTTGGTATTGGTTAGCGGAAGTTCAGGGCCTGGCAAGAAAAATTATAGGTTTGCATCAATCGAGAGCTGAATATTTTTATCTCACTGGCAATTATGATCGATCTATTGAACACCTGAGATACGCCTTAGAGCTAGCAGGAAATAACTTTCAACTAAATGAAGTTTTGCAAACTAAAATAGAGAATGTCTTTGCTACGAAAGAAGAACTAAAGGACTTTACTTAACCAGGGGGCCAATTAAATTCTCTTCCAGCAATAAGGTGAATATGGAGATGAAAAACTGTTTGCTGAGCCCCTGCCCCATTATTTACTACTAATCTAAAAGCATCCTCAATACCTAGGTCTCTGGCTATATTACCTGCGACTAAAAATAAGTGTCCCAATAATTCTTTATCTTCTGTATTCGAATCAGAAATTTTTTCTATCCTTTTTTTGGGGATTACTAAAATATGTATAGGAGCAACGGGGTTGATGTCTTTAAAGGCCAAACAACTGTCATCTTCATAGACAATATCTGCAGGTAATTCTTTATCAATTATTTTTTGAAATATCGTTTCACTCATGAGGTTCTATAACTTTTTAGATTCATCATACCCAAGAATTTTTTCTTCTTTAGAATTTTCTCCTTCTTCTAAAGAAACCTTGTATCCATCAACATAAGACAGTTCCTTTATTCCATCAATATGCATTTTCTTATCCTTAAATTCTTTAAGATTTAAGACGTTATCTTTAGCTTTTTTAGGATCTTCAGCTACAGTGAAGAAATTCATATGAACCTCATAAAGCCCTTCTCCAATTGACGGATCGTAGAAACCGACATGCACCATATATAATTTCATAACGTAACCTTATTTAATTTGATTCAAATTTATAAACGAATCCCTAAACGTGAAAGTAAAGCAATATATAACCAGTAAACTAAAACAGTAGCAATAATTGAAATAAAAATAGAATAAATAAAATCTAATTTTTTTAAGACTAAAGGTAAAACACCAAGTTATTGCCAGAGCGGAGGTTAAAGGTATCGAGGCTAATATTCCTGCAATAAAACTCGATCTTCTTGCTATTTCTGAAATGGCAACAATGATTATGACTGTAATGATTGTTTTGATGACTAAATACATAACTTATAGATTTCTACTTATTTTTGATTCTCAAGTATCATTATAGAAAATAATGGTTAATAAGAATAAAGATAAAGATCCCGAACTTGAAATTTCCCAAAAGGAGTTACAAGAATTAATTGAAACTTTAGATCCTAAAAGGAATATTCAAGATTTAGCTGCATCAGCAGCAGAGATAATAGCCAATGCAGGTTTTTCAACTCAATGGGATGATATTTTACCCATGTTAGATGATGAGCATATTCTAGAGCAGTTAAGACTAGCTGCACATATTATTTTTAGAGCCAAGTTGGTGTTAGAAGAAATGGAGAAAGATTCTTCTTTAGACAATATTGTTTACAACACGATGCTAATGATGGATGCCCTAGAGGTTGCTAATTTAAAAGGATATATCCCTCCTACCTCTGAGGTAAATTTTAAGAAGATGAAAGCCAAGACTTCGACTATGAATATGGCAATCAAAAAGGAAAAAATTATAGACACCATTAGGCAATTGGCAAAAGAAAACCCAGATAAAGGTATAACTTGGTTAAGAAAAAGAGCTTCTACTCTATTAAGTTCCGAAGAAAGCAAAGGTTATAGCTATAGGCAAATACAAAGAGATACTAAGGGAATGAGAATCAGAAAAGATTGAATCTAGTGTTTGATTATCTGCATACCAATCCAAGTAGCAATTAGGCAACCAACTACAGTAAAAATAATATAACTTAATACTGCTAACCAATTTCCCTGTTCTATTAATTGAAAGGTTTCTTTCGAGAAAGCAGAAAACGTAGTAAAAGCACCTAAAAAACCTATTAATAATAGAGGTTCATAGATCTCCTCATATTTGGGGTCAATAAGATTAATAAGAATTCCTAGTAAGAAACAGCCTAAAATATTTACTGAAATAATGCCCAATGGGAAAAAAAGAAATTGGGATTTTTCAATCAACTCAGAAATAATAACTCGAGAAAGAGCTCCGGTGGCACCGCCTATAAGGATCAGAAAATATTTCATCTTTTAAATGGTGGGCCGTCTGCGACTCGAACGCAGGACCAATTCCTTAAAAGGGAACTGCTCTACCAAACTGAGCTAACGGCCCAAGGTCGGCATTATACATATTAATAATTAATAATTTGATGTAGTCAAATTATAAAAATACTTCTCTTCAAGGTATTTCTTTAAATGATGAGATACTATTAATTAAAAAGATTTAATTTTATATGAATTCTTCCTTAAATTTAATTTGGACTAGAACTCAAAATGTTATTGGTTTTGTTTTAATGATAGTTTTCTTAGCTTATCCCTTCCCTAGACTTGTTTTTATTTCAATAGCTTTCTGGATTTTTATTTCTACCACAGTCACGGCAATTTTACTAAAAACTACCTTTACCATAGCCAATACAGTTACTATTTCAAGAGCATATGGATTGGTAATTTTTTCTTTTTTGCTTGCTTACAATCAATCTGTCACTAACTTATCTATTTTTATTTTAGGAATCTGTTTAATGGCAGATTTTTTTGATGGTTACCTTGCCAGAATCTTTACGACAAGTTCTGCAGGAAAAGTGCTTGATGGAGAGACTGATCAACAGTTTGTGTTGGTAGCAGCTTCTACAGCTTTTATTTTTTTAGATATTTCCTTTTGGGTGTTACTTTTCCCCAGCTTGAAGTATATTTTTGAAACTTGTTACGATCTATTTAGATTAAAGGTTAACGAAAAAGAAGGAAAGAAAAGAAGGAAAATTATTGCTGCAATTGTAATGATTATTTTATTTATAAACCTAGCTTTTATAGAAGAAGAATCTAGTATCTTTTTTTATTTGATAGGTCTCCTAGCACTTTCCTACTCTTTTTTAACTGATCTAATTAGGGCATTGAAGTCACAATTAAAGAATAATCATGCCTCTTAACAAACAACAAAAAATTGTTAATTGGTTTGATATAACATATAAACGTAAAGGTTTTTCTTATTTACGAACTTCTGAAGCATATGAAGTATTCACTAAGATTTTGAACTTAAAATCAGGTGACTCAGTTCTTGATGTTGCTTGCGGACCAGGACTTTTTTTAAGACTAGCAAATGAAATTGATTGTAGATGTACAGGTATTGATGCTTCTAAAGAAGCTGTAAAAATGGCTCGAAACTATACTCCTGAATCTGAGATCTATTTGGGAAATTCAGAAAAATTACCTTTTGAAGACAATAGCTTTGATGTGGTAGTTTGTATTGGTGCCTTAGAACGTTTTGTAAATCTCCAAGAAGCTCTTGCTGAACAACTTCGTGTCGCAAAACAAAATTCTCGTTTTTGCTTCTTAGTTAGAAATTCAAGTAGTATTTTATGGACTATCAACATGAAAATATTGAGGCTTCAAAATACAGCTGGACATCAAGATGCAAAGTCACTGGATCAGTGGAAACATGTTTTCGAATCTAATGGCTTTAATATTGAAAAAATTTTTCCTGACCAATGGCCTTTACATAAAATAATCTCATTCTTTCCTTTATTTATAAAAAAAAGAATTATGCTAAGTATTCATAAAGGGGTTCTTCCTCTTAATCTTTCTGGAGAATTCATATTTCTTCTCTCCAAAAAAAACCCTTAAAAATATGTGGTTTTAGTGATGGAAAGAAGAATTTACTACTTTATATTGGCTATTTTGTCCGCTCTGTTTTTAAATCTTTTCCTTTCAATATCCTTCACCCCAGAAAAATGGTTCAGATTAAGTTCAGATTTACTTTTATTTTTACCTTTTCTGTTAATAACAAGTTCTTTATCTAAAAAACCAAATTTCTGGATACATTTGTTTTGTTTTTTAATTTGTTTATTTGGTCTTTACAGGTGCCTCAGTTTAGTTTCTGAATTGGTCTTTCATAGACCATTTTCTTTCTTTGATATACTTCTAATTTCTGAATTAGATTATTTCATAGATCAGAGTCTGTCTACTTATGAAAAAAGCTTATTCATACTAGTAACTCTATCAACAGCTATCCTAAGTTATCTTTTGATATTTAGTATCAGTAAATGGATAGTCAAATCATTCAGGTTAAGTAAAAAGATTACGCTGGCAGGAATCTTTTTAGGATTTTTCTTGATAGTTTTTATTCAATCTTTAGTCATTAAAGAAGGTGATAATTTTTCTGTAACAAGGGGTTTATATTTAAAAGATTTTGTTGTTTTTTTTGATGAAGCCCTAGAAGGGATAAAAATCAAAAATAACAAAGATCTAGTAAAAAAAGACCTTGAGTTATCTAACAGCTTCTTAAATAAAGATGCTTATAATCTATCAAAAATAAGTACCACTAATGTTGTTATTATATTTGTTGAATCCTATGGAGCTGTGTTAGTACAAAATTCAGATTTATTTCAATCTTATCAAAGCTTTTATTCTGAAATGAATACCAAATTAGAAAAAAAGTTTTTCTCCATGGTTACTGGTTATTCAGAAGCTCCTGAAAGTTCTTGGCTTTCTAGACTAAGTTTTTCATCCGGCACAAAGATGGATCACAGATACTTAGCTAACCTAGCAATGGTGTCCAATTTGACGACATTAAATAAGAAATTTTCTTTAGAAGGTCATAAAACTTTTAGTTTTATGCCAGGTGTCACTGAACATGTTGAATACATAGAATCATTCTTCGATTTCGAAAAAAGAATTCGTTTTTGGCATTTAGATTGGCCTGATGATATAAATCCAGTTGGCTGGGCAGCCATTCCAGATCAATTTGCTTTGGAGTGGTTGGGAAGAAAATCAAGTTTCGAGAACTTAACCCCTTTTTACACGGAAATAGTCCTCTCAAGCAGCCATTCACCATTTGGTGATGTGCCTCCTTACATACCAAAAGGAAATTTTAACCTAGAAGACTATCCTTTTATTAAAAAAGGAAATTCTTTGGGTATTTTGTCTCACTTGGAAAGCAGCCCTAAAAAATACATGATTTCAATTGAATATAGTCTCAATTCAGTTTGTGACTTTATTGGAAAATATCTTAGCCCAGAAGATTTGATTATTGTGATAGGAGATCATCAACCTCCTGTACTGAAAACTAATTCTAATCTAGTTCCAGTACATATTATTAGTGGTAAAAAGAGCTTATTACACCCATTTGAAAAAATAGGTTTCCATAACAATTTATCTCAATTAAAACTTAAAAAACATATTAATCACGAAGACATTGCGGAATTCCTATTGGAGAATTATTCTTCTTATTAAGTAAGGAAAAAATGAATAAAATTAATAACGTAAAAAATGCTATTACAGTTTCTTCGTTCATTAAGTCTAGAGAGCTTGATCTTGACAAAACTACACGAGAATTGTGGCCAGCTATACTAGCCTTAAAAAATTTCTTGGTTTCTGCTAATTTTCTTCCTTCAACAGGATATTTTCTCAGAAAAGAAGATAAAAATTCTTGGGAATATTTTGTTCCTAAAGAAAAAAAACCTTTCAAATTTTTTGAGAAAAATTTCAAATTTGTTATTGAAGTTAGATCAACTCCAAATTTTAAAAGAGAAGAAATTAATAATTTAAATAATCAAAAAAGTAAAACCTTTACTTCTTTTTATTTAACCGAACTGATTAATCAAAATCTGAATTCCAAAATAACCAAGATGGTTAATTTGGATTTTAACTCAGTCTGAAGATGGGAAAATTGCAAAGAAAGATGGTTCTCCAATTTGGTTAGGGGGAGAATTAGATAAGATGCATACACATAGATTAAGAAGTCTTCATGAATCTTTGTTGATAGGATCAAAAACCCTTAAGCATGATAACCCCCAATTAAATGTGAGGCACTGTGAAGGAAAAAATCCTGATCTAATAATTTTTAAAACTAATGATGAGGATTTCTTTGACAAAAAACTTTTTCAGTTAAAAAAAAGAAAAATTTTTCTTTTATGTAGAAATCAAAGAGAAATGAGTAAAAATTTCAAACTAAAGTCCATAATAAAGAATATAAAATTTGACTGTAATAAAACATTTATATCTCCCAAAGAAATCTTAACCAAGCTTGTCAAAAACAATATTCATTCTATATTTATAGAGGGTGGAGGAATAACTATCTCGCATTTTCTTGTTGCAAATTTGTTAGATCGTTTTCACTTACAAATCTCGGATAAAACTCTAGGTTCTGGAATTAATTCTTTTAATCTTCCAACTTCTTCAGATATTGAAAACATATCTGCTTTTATTAGGACTGACTACAAAATTGATGAACAAACTTTGTCTGATTATTCTAAAGTGATTCCTTGATCCGGATCATTACACAAATAGTAAAATGTTTGAAATTGAAGTCCTACAACCACCAAGAAATAATCTTCAGTCTGGTGGCTATTTGTTTAATTATAAAATAACTCAAAACCTCAAAAAGAAATGCTCTTGTCGACTAGTTGAAATTGAAAATAAAGATCTTGTTAAATACTTATCAAAACGTGCTAAGAATAAATCTGTAATTATCTTAGATAGTATTTATCTTAAATATATAGATTATTCAGAAATTGAACCTTTATTGAAAGGTAGAAACCGTAGAATTATGCTTTTATTGCACTTATTACCTAGCGCTGACTTAAATAAAGAAAATTCAACTCTCACTTTAAAACGAATAATTCAATCTAGAGAACTAGATTGGATTAAGAAAAGCAACTTAGTAATTATAGTAACAGGTAAAAATTACAAAAAAGAGCTGGTTAAAAAAGGGGTTTGCCCTTCGAGGATAAAGGTTATCTACCCGGGCCAAGAAACCAAAATACTTAAGAATAAAGAAGTATCAAATAGAGTAAAGCATCCTGTAAAAGGTGTAACAGTTGGTTCTATATGTCCAAGAAAGAATCAAATTCTGCTTCTAGAAATACTAAGAAAAATTAAACCTGAGTTATATGAATGGACCTTTATAGGTAATATGGATATATCTCCTAAATACACCAAAAAATTAATTCATATTGTTAAAAAGGGTAAGATGAAAAATAGTATATTTTTTAAAGATCAGATTCATCACACAAAAGTCATTGAGAACCTTCTTCAATCAGATTTATACGTGTCAACTTCAGTTCAAGAGTCCTACGGCATATCTGTAGCAGAAGCTTGTAGTGTAGGTCTACCAGTATTGTCTTTAAATACTGGAGACTTTTCTTACTGGGTACAAAATAATAAAAATGGTTATTTAATAGACCAAGAAAATACGAAAGAACTTGAAAATAAAATACTTGCTGTCCTTGCAGATTTAAATTTATTAAATCAATTGAAGATTTCTTCCATAAAGCTTAGCAAAGAAATATCTATTCCCACTTGGGAACAAAGTAGCTCAAAATTAGAGAAAATCTGTTGTTCTCTCTACTAATGATGAAAACTTATAGTTACTGGGTTATTGAAGCCAACAAAGGAGAGATTCGAGAATCCAACCTCAAAGAAGAAAAAGATTACTCACTAGTAAAGACCTTGTTATCAGGAATAAGTACTGGAACGGAAAAACTCGTTGGTAAAAGAAATGTTCCAAGCTCAGCTTACAATTTTATGTCTGTTCCATACATGGAAGGTAACTTTGATCTTCCTATTAAGTATGGTTACAGCTTGGTTGGAGTACCTCTGAGTGGAAAATACAAAGGTTTAAGGACATTTATCATGCACCCACATCAAACTTTATTTTATGCATCTGACAGTGACTTATTAGTCTTACCAGATGAAATTTCTAATGAAGCAGCCATTTTGATCCCTTATTTAGAAACAGCTTTAAATGCTATATGGGATGCAAAACTTAGACAAAAGGAAAGTGTTGCTATTGTGGGTGGAGGGAATTTGGGCATCTTTGTAGGCTTTGTGCTTAAGTCTATGGATATAAAATTTTCACTTATTGAAAAAAGCTATAAGCGCTACAGAAAAATATTGAATCTAAAATGGATAACTTCTACCTACAAGGAAAGTTCTGATCTAGGACAAACTTTTGACGTGATATTCAATACTTCAGGTTCGTCTGAAGGTCTTCAAAAATCTTTAGATATAGGAGGATTTGAGAGTAGAGTTATAGATTTAAGTTGGTATGGGTCAACCAATGTAAACTTGAATTTAGGTGAATCTTTTCACTGGAACAGAAAAAAAATTATTTCTTCCCAAGTTTCTCACGTAGCAGCTCCTAAGAGAATATCAGTTAGCAAAGACGAAAGACTGAAACAGGTCCTTGACCTATTGAGAGATCCTGTTTTAAATAAGTTTGGAAGGTGTGAAATAGAATTTAAAAATTTACCTGGATTTATGCATCAATTATATGCAAATAAAGACGTTGGATGGTCTCCTATAATTCATTATGAAAGAAATAGCTAATGTATAGTCTTTCAGTAAATGATTTTTTCATGGTCGCCCACAGTCTAAAAGGTAAAGAATTTGGTCAAGCTCAAAATCTTCATGGGGCCACCTTTGAAATTACAACTGAATATAAAGTTAAAAAGTTAAATAATTTAGGAATAGTGATAGATGTTGTAGTTGCAAGTGAAATTCTAAAAAAGGTAATAAAGCAGTTTAATTATAAGAATTTAGACGATTTAAAAGAATTTCAAAATTTAAACACATCTATGGAAGTACTCTGTGAGTATATTCACAAACAAATTTCAGGACTTTTACTGGGCAACTTTGAAGGCTCTCTAAAGGTCACAATTAAGGAAAATCCATTAGCCCAATGTTCCTTTGAAGATAAAATCTAAACTTTGCTTAGGTTTGTAACCTTGGTATCCAAATAACAGCAAAAAAGTTTATTAGATCTTTTAAAAATAAACTAACTTCAAACATATTTTAGGGATAGCTAAGGGATAGCAATTAATATGAGTCTATATCAAGGTATATAGATTTTATAGGCTTATATAACAACATATAATGTTGATATATAAAGGAATTTGGGATTAGATAACTTCTTTAAAAGGGAACTGCTCTACCAAACTGAGCTAACGGCCCATGAGCGGGCATTATACATACGTAATTAATTCTTTGATTCCTGATTAGAGACTTCTAGAGATTTTTTTGCTAACTCGGCTGCTCCAGTATCAGGATATTCAGAAACAACTCTTGAAAAGTAAGAGTTGGCTACCTTATCGTTCATCAAGGCTCTCTCCAGTAATCCTAGTTTGAATAAGCTATCCGCAACCCTTGGATGGTCAATAAATTTTTCAACTACTACTAAATAATGCTCTCTAGCATCTTCAAAAAGTTGTTGAACTAAATAAAGCTCTCCAGACCAAAAATATGCGTCAGCAGAATAGGCCCCTTCAGGATAAGAAATTATCAGCTCGCGAAAACTTTCTAAGGCTTCAGCGTATCTTGATGCCTCAAATAATTCCAAAGCACCTTTATATAAATCAATCTCTTCGGTCGAGTTATATTGTTGCCCATTTGAGTATTCGGTAGCTCGATCCTCTTTTTCTTCTGAAAGAAGATTATGCAACCTTTTATCTAAATCAAGATATCTTTGTTGCTGAAGTTCTTGATAGCGTTCTATCAGATAAGTATTTTCTTCAATCAGATTTCTAAGAGTTGCTATTTCCTGCTCTAAATCATTTATTTTTTGGTAGATTAATTCTAGGGACTCCTCTTCTTCAGAAAAAACCCCTAGCGGAAAAGCTAAAATAGTTAGAAAAAATAAAAAAAGAGATTTTTTCAAATCGTTCTAAATTTACAATACTTTTACTACTGCTCTTCTGTTTTTAGACCAAGAAGATTCATTGGAACCATAAGCAACAGGCCTTTCTTCTCCATAACTAACTGTTGTGATACTACTAGAAGGAACCCCGTTGACTTGAAGTAATTCAGAAACGGCATTAGCTCTTCTTTCACCTAAAGCTAAATTATATTCCCTTGTACCTCTTTCATCGCAATGCCCTTCTATTCTTACCTTACTCGAATTAGATTTTATAGATTTCGCAAGATCACGAATTTCTGATACAGCAGAAGCACTTAGATTATATTTATCGTAATCAAAGTATATTGT
>LUME01000049.1_pt1 | contig 29316 bp, 25 predicted proteins | sample 729951 | NCBI WGS metagenome assembly LUME01 (sample SAMN03860271, study PRJNA289734) | marine metagenome | biome: seawater column; feature: ocean; material: water; isolation source: Red Sea water column Station 34 - depth 200m | place: Saudi Arabia: Red Sea | collected 2011-10-15 | depth 200 m | reverse complement strand
ATTCGTAGTTGTAGGGGCTACTAGAAAGATGAAGTCAATTCCAACAGCATCTAATTCAGATTTAAGATCATGGGCTTCTTCAGGAGGCATATCTACTACCAAGACGCCATCCACTCCAGCAATCTGGGCTCTCTCTGCAAAGGCCTTATAACCATAAACTTCAATTGGATTGGTATAGCCCATTAACACAATACCAGTATTTTGATTGTGCTCTCTAAATCTCTCAACAATGCCAAGCACATCACTTAAGCTAACACCGTCGGCAACAGCACGTTCGTGAGATTTAGCAATCACTGGTCCATCCGCCATAGGATCTGAAAAAGGAACACCTAGTTCAATGATGTCAGCACCATTATTCGCCAAAGAAAAGACCAAGGCCTCAGAATTATCTAGGCCTCCGTCGCCGGCAGTTATGAACGGGATAAAAGCTTTTTTTCCAGATCGCTCAAGTTTCTTAAAAATGTTTGAGATTATCGACATAGCTGTGTTCGTCTTATTGAGATTCAAATTTTAACACAGAAGAATTTCAACACAATTTATTGTCCTATCAAAGAATGTTAGATTTATTGTACTTTATGATAAGAATGCACAGCATCTACCAATACTTTCATATTTTCCGGATTAACATCTGGAGTTATACCATGACCAAGATTAAATACATGGCCAGTTTCCCCTTGAAATTGATCAAGCACTTTATTAACTTCAGCGACAATAACTTCAGGTGTGGCATTGAGAACTGATGGGTCTAGATTGCCCTGTAATGCTACTTGAGATCCAATCCTTCTTTCAGCCTCTCCTAGCTCTATAGTCCAGTCTAAACCAATTGCATTACAACCACTTAAAGCAATCTGCTCAAGCCAAGCAGAGCCTCCTTTTGTAAAAAGCGTAACTGGAATCGTCTTACCTTCATAGTGACGGTGAATTCCTGCGACAATTTTTGTCATATATCTGAGAGAAAAATCCTCATAACTCTGTTTATTTAAAAGGCCACCCCAGGTATCAAAAATCATTACTGAATCCGCACCTGCTTCAATTTGGTTATTCAAATAATCAATGGCCGTTTCTGCCAGAACGTTTAAAAGTTGATGCATATGATTGGGATTTTCATACATTAAGCCCTTAACTTTTGAAAAGCTCTTGCTGGAACCGCCCTCTACCATATAAGTCGCCAAAGTCCAGGGACTGCCAGCAAAACCAATCGGCAAGCTCACTTCCAACATCCGGTTTAGACAATCTATTTATATCATCAAGTGTGGCTAAAGGTTTGGAAAACTTGGGGCCTTCGCCTTCCACAAAATACAAACCAAGGCCCATCGCATCTGGTATGGTTAAAATATCCGAGAAAAGAATTGCAGCATCCAAATCAAAACGCTCAAGAGGCTGAAGCGTGACTTCACAGGCGAGCTCACTTGATTTACATAAGCTTAGGAAATCGCCAGCTTTTTTTCGAGTTTCACGATATTCAGGTAAATATCGCCCCGCTTGTCGCATAACCCAAACTGGCGTACGTTCTACTTCTTTTTTCAAAAGGGCGTTTATATAGTCAAATGCCATAATAATGTCTCAATCGAAAAGGTGATTATAATGATTTTGCAGTATATTTTAGGTTTCCTTCTGACATAAAAAAAGCCACAATGTGGCTTTTTCAAAACGTAACAGTTATTATTTAGCGCTTGAAAGCACCGTAGCGAGACTTAAACTTCTCAACACGACCGGCAGTATCAACAATTTTTTGCTTACCCGTATAAAAAGGATGACAGTTTGAACATACATCTATATGTATTTCATCTTTGGTGCTGGTTGAACGCGTTTCAAAAGAATTGCCACAACTACACAAAACCTTAATAGTATCGTAAGCAGGGTGAATATCTGTTTTCATTTGACTAAACTATTACGGTTTATTATGTAGTAGAACTAAACCAGTCATCACCGTACTCATCACTATACAAATCTGTAAATGATCCACAACTTGTCAACAAAATAGTGAGAGTAATTAATGATAACAATATTTTAAATTTCTTCATTTATCTATCTTCACGAGTTTTTGGTTTCATTACCAAAGAATAAAGGAGTGAATTATATACTATCTCTCTTCAGGGGTGTATGTTTTAACGCTCAACGCATGCAACTCGCCACTTTTGATTTCTTCACTCACGACCGCGAGTACTATTCTTTGTCTCTGTAAAAGAGATAACCCTTCAAATGTTGGAGAAACTACAACCGCAGAGCAGTTGCAACCATCACCTTCCATAATTACGTGAGATTGATCTATACCAGATTCGAGTTTTTTTTGTATCTCTTCTAAAGTCATAAGAAGCCTGCAAATAAGCTAATTTTAGTTATATTTATGACACTATGATAGATTATTCAAGCACCAAAAAAACCTTTGAGTGCGAAGAAAAATAAGATTGACATTAAGGCACCAGCAGGTAATGTAATGACCCAAGAAAGGAAGATTCTATTAATGACTCGCATATTAAGGGAAGCCAAGCCTCTAGCAATGCCGACACCTAATACTGCACCTACTAAGACTTGGGTGGTAGAAACTGGCAAACCTGTATACGATGCGAGTACTACTGTTGTAGCTGCAGCCAATTCAGCAGAAAAACCTCGACTTGGAGTTAATTCAGTGATTCGTTTACCTATAGTTTTCATGACTCTAAAACCAAACGTTGCAAGTCCAAAAACAATACCGCCGCCGCCAACTAGCAATATCCACGATGGCAACACGCTTTGGGAAGCAATTTGTCCGCCAGATTCAACAATACTATAAACTGCAGCCAAAGGTCCGATTGCATTTGCAACATCATTAGAGCCATGAGCAAAAGCCATCGAACAAGCAGTTATAACCATCAAGGCGCCAAACAATTTCTCCATACTAGCATATGAGAATTCCTGATCATCTTCTGGAATTTCCTTGATACGTCTTATAATAAATACAGCAATCAGTGAGGCAGCAATACCAACCAAAACAGCAATCAGCATACTGGTTGGAAGATCTTTTCCAAGGTGTTTGAGCGATTCAACATGCTTTAGACCCTTAAGCATTGTTACCAAAGCGATAATAAAACCTACAATAAAAACGTAAAAAGGTAAATATTTTTTAGCATTACTAAATGGTTCTTCTGTATCAATAACTAAATTTTGTAAGCTCTTAAATATTAGAATAGCAAGAGTACCTGCCAATAATGGTGAAACTACCCAGCTTGCTATAATCGTATAAACCTTCCCCCAAGATACCGCATCAACCCCAACTCCTACTGCGCCAAACCCCACAATCGCTCCAACAATGGAGTGCGTTGTTGAGACTGGCCAACCTAATGAAGAGGCTATAAATAACCAGCTAGCCGCTGCCAGTAGTGCAGCCAGCATTCCATATACAAGCAAATGCGGAGTGTCAGTAAACGCACCGGCATCGAGAATGCCTTTACGAACGGTTGCTGTCACCTCGCCTCCAGCAAGAACAGCTCCAGCAAATTCAAAAATAACCGCAATAATGATTGCCTGTCTAAATGTAATGGCTCCTGATCCTACGGAAGTTCCCATAGCATTTGCGACATCATTTGCACCAATGCCCCAGGCCATGAATAGCCCAAAACCGATGCCAAGCATTATAAGAATATCACTATTTTGTAAGATGATTTCCATTATGTTTTTGCCCTACTAACTATTTAGTTAACATGACTTCGAAACGCGAGCCCACTTTTTGGGCGGCATCAGCTGTTTCTCCCAGCCATTCGATGGCTCGATAGTAAAACATCACATCAACAGGGGGCAAGCTAGACTCGAGGTCGAATAGCTTATTGCGAATATCATTTTGAGCGTCGTCAGTCTCATGCTCAAGTCTATTGACTTCTTTGATCATTTTATCGACTACTTTACGTTCACGACTGCCAAATGCAGTTTCTAACAATGCATCTAATTCATTGATTGCAGCTAGAGCAGCGGCTGAGGTTTTAATACAATCCCCAGCCAATTTTATAAAGTCACTTGAAATTTCTTCAGGAAAAACTATATGACGAGTCATCATTAAACCGACAAGATCTTTAGTAATGTTGGCAATTGAATCTTGAATTAGAAGAACATCTAGCAGATCTCGGCGCGAAAAAGGCATCATAAAAGTGCTCGGCAAATTCATGCGTAGCTTCTTTTTCAGTTTATCTGCTTTTTCCTCTTTCTTATTAATTGAAATTCGGATAGCATCTGCTTTGTCCCAATCTTGGGCATCTGCTGCCTTTGCAAAAGCTGCAAAATCTTTAAGACAAGAATGTGCTTGTTTCATGTGCTTTTGAAGGGGAGCTATAGGAGACTTTCCAAATAGACTTGTAATATTGTCAGCTCTAGCCATATATTTTTTTTCACCTTTTATAATCTTATGTGAATTTTACTATTTAAAAAGTCATATTATTAATAAATCAAAGTTGAAAACAGACATTTTATAAAAGTGTAACATTATACAAAAAACTAGTTATCGCTTAAAATAAGTATTAATTCTAGTAAAGTAACGTGAACCCACATAAATATGATTGACGCCATCATCTTAGCTGCCGGCCAAGGCACTCGAATGAAATCAAATAAAGCGAAAGTGCTCCATCAACTTGGTGGCAAATCTTTACTGCATCATGTTATTGATACAATTACTCCTTTGTCTACTTCAATCAATATTGTGATTGGTAAAGATGGCGAACTCGTAAAGAATTCAATTAAAGACAGTTCTATAAATATAAATTGGGTAGTACAAAAAAAACAATTAGGAACAGGGCATGCAGTTCAGCAAGCAAAAATGAGCATCAATGACAAATCGACCTGCATCATTCTCTATGGAGACGTGCCACTCATTTCAAAAAATACAATACGATCTCTGATAGCCCAATCACGGTCAACAGGCTTTTCGCTTTTAAGCGTAATTCTAGATGATCCGAGTGGTTATGGACGTATAGTGCGTGATAAAAATAACTTAATAGAGGCTATCATTGAACATAAAGATGCAGATCACGACAAACAAAAAATTAATGAAATCAATACTGGCATTATGGCTATCAAGGGTTCTCTTTTGAAGCAATATATCAGCCAACTAGAGCCCAATAACAAACAAGGTGAACTTTATCTCACTGATATTGTTGAAATTGCAGTCTCAGATAATGTTACCATTTCATCTTTAGTGTGCGACGATGCATCCGAAGTTATGGGTATAAACAATAAAAATCAATTGGCTGAGGCGGAAAGAATTTATCAGCAAAAAAAAGCAAAAGATTTGATGTCTAAAGGGTTAACCATTAAAGATCCAAGTCGTTTCGACTGTCGCGGTAATTTAATCTTTGGCAAGGACTGCTCAGTAGACGTAAATGTTGTCTTTGAAGGTGAAAACGAATTAGGTGAAAATGTTATAATTTCGCCTAATTGTATTATAAAAAACGCTAAAATCGGCGATCATGCAGAAATTAAAGCAAACTCTATTATCGAAAATTCAATAATTGGAAGCCATACAACCGTAGGTCCTTTTGCTCGTATTCGCCCAGAAACTGAGGTAGGCAATCATGCCAGAATTGGTAATTTTGTTGAAGTAAAAAAATCCACAATTGGTAACAAATCTAAAGTACCTCATCTAAGTTATGTTGGCGATAGTTCAATAGGTCAAGATGTTAATATTAGTGCAGGTGTTATAACTTGTAATTATGATGGTGCAAATAAAAATCAAACCGTCATCGAAGATGGTGCATTTATCGGATCCGATACTCAATTAATTGCTCCAATAACGGTTGGTAAAAATGCTACTATCGGTGCCGGCTCAACTATCACTCAAGACGCTCCTAGTGATAAACTGACATTAAGCCGAAAAAAGCAAAAAACGATTGATAACTGGAAAAGAAAGAAAAAACAATAATTCTGTCCTAATACAAGAAAAACTTATTTAATGCTTCAACTTCCAAAAAATGTCTGGCTATTAGCGACATGTTCAGCTTTTTTTATGTCAGTTGCCGTATTCATGGTCTTTGTTGGTGGAATTATTGGTAACTCACTTACTCACTCAAAAGATCTTTCAACTCTTCCAGTTGCAATAATTGTAGTTGGAACTGCACTTGCTATTCTGCCGGTCAATCGACTAATGTCTCTGTTTGGTCGTAAAAGAGTTTTTTTGAGTACATGTCTCTACACAATTGCCTCAATAGGCTTAGGCATCTATGCTATTTATACTGAATCTTTTCTTCTTTTTTGTCTGTCAAGTTTTTTGTTAGGCGCTACAGCCGCAACGATGTATCAGTTTAGATTTGCTGCAATCGAAAGTGTTAAAGAAGAACAAAGAACCACATCAATAGCTATAGTACTTCTTGGGAGTTTGCTATCGGCCTATCTCGGACCTGAAATTGCCACCTTAGGTAAAAATTGGTTTAAGATAGATTTTATAGGCTCATTTGTTTTACTTGCCTCGCTCTTCATTCCTGCCTTTCTGTTGCTTTGTTTTTTTCAACCCGTTGAAAAACCTCATGAACAAGTGGACAAATCAAGACGCCCCCTGACTGAAATTATTAAGCAAGGCTCTTTCATTGTTGCCGCTAGTGCCGCAACTACAGGTTATGTTGTGATGAGTTTTGTCATGACAGCAACCCCAGTGAGTATGCATGTGATGGACGGCTTTTCACTTGAGCATACCAAATTTGTCATTCAAAGCCATGTCATTGCCATGTTTCTACCATCTCTATTTACAGCAATGATTGTTAAGTATTTAGGGCTTTCACGAATGATGATTCTTGGTGTTACTATTTTAATTATCTCAGTTACCATTGCATACTTGGACCAATCTTTAAATAGCTACTGGTGGTCTTTAATTCTACTTGGTCTAGGTTGGAATTTTTTGTTTATCGGAGGTACTAATTTACTCCCTCGCTCTTATAACGAAAATGAAAAGTTTAAAGTTCAATCAGTCAACGATTTTCTAATTTTTGGTTTTCAGGCTTTTGCAGCTCTTTCTGCTGGGTGGTTTGTTTTCAACTTTAGTTGGGAGGTAACAATGCTGTCTGCTATTCCGTTATTAGTATTTCAGTTGTTGCTTCTATTATGGTGGCTAACACATGACAAAAAAGAGTCATAAAAAATCATTGCTTTTTCATAGTTTTTCTTATAAAGTATTGATTTTTTGTTTGGGGAGTGAATTTTGAAAATCGAAGCAATTACACCTTCCATCGGTGCTGAGATTTCTGGAGTATCGCTTAACAAAGACCTAAATGAAGATATATGTGATCAGATATACAATGCACTGATTAAACACCAGGTTGTTTTTTTTCGAGACCAAGATCTTTCCCCCGAAAACCATCTAAAGCTAGCCAAAAGTTTTGGTGAACCGGAACCCCCTCATCCGGTCTATCCTCATGTTGATGATTATGAAAACATAGTTCTACTTAAGAATGATAAAGATGATATTCCAAATACTACCGATTGGCACAAAGACTTGACCTTCAGGGCCAACCCTCCATTTGCCTCTATTTTGCATGGTATAAAAATACCTGACGTTGGTGGCGACACTCTTTGGGCTAGCATGAGCGCCGCTTATGATAATTTACCTGATGGCTGGAAGCAGCACTTGGAGAATCTGGAGGCTATCAATGACATGGGAACGTTTAGGAATGATTTTTATAGAGATGGAGGTATTGAATCTGTCAACAATGCACTTAAGAGCGTCGGCTCAGCGGTGCATAAAGTTGTCGAGAAACATCCTGTTTCTGGCTTGAAATATTTAAATGTCAACCAGTCATTTACACGCAATATAATTAATGAAAGCCAAGGTCAAAGTGACCATATACTTCAATTCTTGTTCCAACATATTACCAAACCCGAGTTCCAGGTCAGATTTCGTTGGCGCAACAATTCAATTGCCATCTGGGATAATCGAATTACACAACACTACGCTGTTCTTGATTATTTACCTAATATTCGTCATATGCACCGAGTAACTGTCCTTAACGACAAAAGAGTGACATAGTTTAATTTAATTTACCAAAACTACTTTTTATATCTGAAATTAAGTCCTTTGTATCCTCGAGACCTATATTCAGTCGAATAAGATGCTTACCATCATGCACCCATTTTCCGTCACGTTTATACTGTCTTGCAGTTACTAGGCTTTTAAACCCACCCCAGCTATATCCAAGTCCAAACATCTCAAGTGAATTTATAAATAACGCGATTTTTTTGTCTGAATATTTTTCTTTAAATGTAAATGCAAAGAGTCCAGATGCACCAGAATAATCTCTCTTCCAGAGAATGTGCTGGGGATGCGATTCTAGGCCAGGATGAATGACACAGTCAACAATATCTTCTCTTTCTAGCCACCTCGCAATCTTAAATGCTGATTTTTGATGAGCGCTTAGACGAACTTGCAGTGTTCTTAATCCTCTCAAAGCTAGGTAACAGTCATGCGAGTTTGTGTAACTTTCAACTGTATGCAAGTACTCATCAAGCGCTTCTGAATACTTCTTATTTGTGGTTACACAACCTATTAAAACATCAGAATAGCCACAAATATACTTCGTAGCAGAGTGAATCGAGATATCAACTCCAAGATCCAAAGGTTTTAAAAATAGTGGCGTAGCCCACGTATTGTCAATAACTGTGGGAATACCTGCTCTTTTTGCTATTTTTACAACCGCAGGAATATCTTGAATTTCAAAAGTATTTGAACCCGGGGACTCTAAAAAAATCAGCTTGGTATTGTCATTGATATATTGACTAATTTCAGAACCGATATTGGACTCTACATGTGTAATTTTAATGTTATATTTAGCAAGAACTTTATGGCAGAATCTCGCCGTAGGGCCATAGACATTATCAGTAAGTAGCACCTCATCACCGCTCTGAGTGAACGCCATTAACGTAGATATAATCGCATTAATACCTGAAGGAAATGCACGCGAAATATGGCCATTTTCAAGCTTACATATAGCTTCTTCAAAGTTCTTCTGAGTTGTTAAACCGCCTGTCCCGTAAGTGATGCCAGGGTACTGACCTTTCTCATGCAGTTGCATATCCTCGTAACTCTCAAACAAAACCGTAGAACCACTTTGTATAGAGGGGTTAATGGTTCTAATTTCCCTATCACCAAAACTATAGCTATAGTCATTCCATCCAATCAATTCACTGGGCTTACTCATACCAATAAAATACTATAATAAGTTGGTAATCATCATAGGTTTAATTTTCTATTTTGTCCAGTAATTTATGTACTTAAAATAAATTTATAGATGAATCAATTTACTAATAGCTGGACAGTATAAAGCCAATCTTATAGGCAGCTTGGAGACGTTATGTAAAATTGCTTGATAATCTAGTAGTTGCTCTCGATGAGAATCTTGTTGACGCTTAATAAAGGTATCAATGGATTCGTCTTTTGCTGGTGAAGCAGTTTTGAAGTCAATAATCCACAGTACGCCGTCCTCAATAAATAGTCTGTCAACAATAATATTTTTTGAGCGGTCACTATATTCAACTTCAACCTGGGTAGAGTCTCTGTGCTTAAATAGCCAATCAAACACTTCATCTTGCTTTGTATTCTTAAGCAACTTATAAACCTGTTTTGTATATGTCTGAAGGAGTTTCTTTGGCAAACCAAACTCCAGCAACCTTACCTCAACACTTTTTTCTGAAGGGTTAAACAAACTATGTTCCAAATAATAATGAACAATAGTACCTAATGCACTTTGATAAATTAAATCCATATTTCTTGGTAAATTATTCGATTCATTAATATGCTGAGCTGCCCTCTCAGAAATACTCGGGAATTTCTTATAACGAATCATTTTAGGCGCAACTAATTGTTTTATATTTTCCTTAGGAACATACTTCAGGTTGGCGATTGATTCTTGATAAAAATGACTCAAAAGATCAAGAAACGTATTACTTGACACCTTGCCTGATTTATTAACACTCCCTAATAAATATAGTTTTTCTTTTGCTCGACTCATGGCTACATACAATAGGCGCATCATCTCAAAATGACCTTGTTGTTTTTCCATATATTTCAAATATAGATATGTCTTGCTTTCATGCTTATCATAGGCCGGCCTGATAGGCGCTAATAATATTTCATGGTTCGAAAATTCTTGTATTTGAATCAGAGCTGAAGGATTGCTTTTTCCAGTTTTACCTAGTCCAGGAAGAATAACTATATCAAACTCTAATCCTTTAGCCTGATGGATAGTCATAAGCTTTACAGAGGCAGATTGAGAGGGAGCATATAAGTCCTGAAGCATTAACTCTAGGGTGTCAATATCAAGATTTTCATTGCTCTCACATTCATTTAAAAGAGAGACAAACTGGGACTTTATATTTCGCTGCCGTTGATTCATTTCTCGTTCTGGATTCAGCTGATCTAGAGCATAAAGAAAACGCTCAACAAAAGAGAACCGTCCCTCATTGGAAACCGCTTTCAAAATTGCTTGATAAAGGTGTCGTGCTCGTTTCAAGCCATCCTCATTAAACTCTTGCAGGACTGCACCGTCAGCTAGTTGGTGAAAAATCGTCATCTCATCAGTACGACTCAGAATCAATAACTCATCTAGTTTTAAGCCACACCAAGGGGAACGAAGAATGGATAGCCAGGCCAATTTATCTCCCAAGCTTTTTAGTGCACGAGTTAGACTTATTAAATCTCGGGTGAACAAGTCAGACCTTAAAGGTTCTGTTTTTACTGCTTCAAAGTTAATGCCATGAGACTGAAGTGAGACCATGATGTCTTGCAAATGATTTCTAGACCTTACTAACACTGCAATCTCTTGAGCTGGATTCTTTTGTTGTGCTTTACTGATGATGGCACTGACTTTTTCAGCCTCTTGTTTATTTTGGCCATAACTAAAGGGATAGAACTTCACCGCATCATGAGGCATATCCTTAGAAGCTGAGATGGACTTAGCAAAATGAACAGCGCCCTTGATTGAGTTATCGGTAACGGGGAAAATATTAGAAAAAAAGGTATTGTTTGATTCAACAATACTCATATTCGATCTAAAATTGGTACTCAGTAATAGTGAATTTATCCTTACATTTGCAATACCATTTTTCATTACGTTTAAAAAAATTCTAACCTGTGATTCACGAAATCTATAGATTGATTGCATTGGGTCGCCTACCAAAAATATTGTTTTACCGTCGCCCTCTTGCCAGCTCTCCAGCAACTTTTGAATAATATTTAGTTGAGCGTAAGAAGTATCCTGAAACTCATCAATTAAAAGATGTTTGATTTTGTAATCCAAAAATAAAGCAATATCACTGACTATTTCACGACTATCTAGTACCTTAATTGCCTGCATTCCAACCTCTGAAAAATCCTGAACACCTTTTTCTTCAAATATCAAGCTTAATTGAGCAGCGCCTAGTTTCAAAACTTGGCTGATATCTTTGATACTTTTTATGGTGGATTCATTTTGATGAACATTTGGTAATTGATCCAATTCAAGAAGTTGTTTTTTGAAAACATCTGCAGAAACGAGCTCTTCTAAAATTAATATCAAAGATTTTTTTTGCTGTTTGAGTTCTGGCGGAAATCCAAGTGACTTATCTATTTTTTTTCTCCAATCTCCAGTGCTTTTTGCTAGCAATAGATCAGCAATTATTTGCCAATCAGCCAAGTCAGTTAATTTGTCGCCAGGAAGCTTATTAATTATTGAAACTTCATGACGCGTATTAGACTTAAGCAAAGTGAAAATATCTTCATTCAAATACTCCAATGCAATCTCTCTAAGAACTTTTAAATGCTCAACAATAATATTTCTTGCAGTTCGTTCCAAAAAATCAACGTCAAGCACTCCTTCGAGATACAGTCTAGGTAACCATTGCTCTCGTTTTGATAGCATGTGCACCAAAAGCCGATAAAACTTATCTACATGGTTATCCAAATACAATAAAACACTGGCAATAGGTTCGCTATACTCATCCTCTTCTATCAGCATTAGTGTCCGTTCTGCTGCTATTTTGTACATATGTTCGTATTCATAACGCTCACTCATGATTCTGGGAGGTATCAATTGATACACTGATGGATATTTCGACACTATCAAACTTGAAAGAGAGTCAATGGTGCTAATTTTTATCCTTGAAGGGTTATTGAGCAAATCCCAATCTCGAAGTTGAGACTGTTTCAAGACCTGATAAGCAAGTTTATAGGTCTTCAGTTTGTGTGCTTCTTTGGGTGGAGTTGATTGTGCTTGCGTTAATGAACTCACCACTCGGTGCTTAAGTTCATCTACTGCCTTATTTGTAAAAGTTATTGCCAATATAGTTTCAGGCTCATCAGCAATACTGAGTAATTTTAGATAACGTTGGGTAAGTAGTTCTGTTTTACCGGAGCCCGCTGGTGCTTGTACAATAAAAGAATCGCTTATATCTAGGGCCTGATCTCTTTGATATTGATCATTCACATTGACTCTGGTGCACTTACCCCTAATATATTTAGTCCATTTACAAAAACTTGTTTGGTAGCATAAATGAGTGATAGTCTTGCTTGAGATAGCTTTTTATCTTCGACCAAAAAAGGGCAAATGTTGTAATAGCTATGGAAATGGGTTGCCAATTCCCGTAAATAATAAGCTAGCTGGTGAGGTTCATATTGCAACGCTGAAGATTCAATGACACTTTTATAACGATTAAGTTCTTTTATAAGCGCCTTTTCGCTATCCTCTATGAGCAAAGATTGGTCAGCTGTTTGACTCTCAAATTCAATACCCTTGTCTACAGCTTGCCTAAAAACAGAGCAAATACGAGCGTGTGCATACTGGATATAAAAAACTGGATTTTCATTGCTTTTAGATTTAGCCAAATCCAGGTCAAAGTCCATATGCTGTTCTGATTTCCTAAGGATATAGAAAAAACGAGCAGCGTCTTTACCTACTTCATTACGTAGTTCCTCTAAGGTCACAAAAGAACCACTACGCGTTGACATTTGCACCTTCTTACCTCCACGGTATAAGTTAGCAAACTGAACCAGAAGAATTTCTAATTTATTAGGGTCATGATTAAGTGCTGCAATGGAGGCTTTAACTCGAGCAATGTAACCGTGATGATCAGCACCCCAAATATTAATGACCTTGTCATAGCCGCGTTCAAATTTTTCAAAATGATAGGCAATATCCGAGGCAAAATAGGTATGGATGCCATTATCGCGAACAACAACACGGTCCTTCTCATCTCCATATCCTGTTGTTTTGAACCAAAGGGCTCCATCCTTTGAATAGATATGACCAGACTTCTGTAATTTATCAACAGTAATCTTAGCTAGTCCATTTTCAATCAAAGACCGCTCTAAAAACCATTTCTCAAAATTAACACCAAACTCAGCTAAATCACTTTTAATGCCACTGAGAATGCTTTCGATACCAATGCGAAAGATGGCTTCATAACCTTCGCCTAATAGCTTCCTTGACTTAACAATCAATTCATCAATATGAGATTCTTTATCACCACCCTGTTGACCATCTTTACAGACACCTTTATAGACTACTGAGGAGCCCTTTCGCCATCGTTCTCCATATTTTTCAAAGACGCTTGCAGCGATATCTTTGATGTATTTGCCTTGATAGCCATTATCAGGAAATCTAAGTTTCTCGCCAGATAGAGTCAAATACCGGAAAAAAATACTTACAGTCAGAATATCCATTTGTCTGCCTATATCATTTACATAATACTCATTGTCTACTTCAAACCCAACAGTCCTTAAGAGGTTGGAAATTGTAGCTCCGTAGGCGGCACCTCGACCATGACCAACATGAAGCGGCCCTGTCGGATTTGCTGAAACAAATTCCATGAGCACACTTCTCCCTGTGCCAATAGTTGACATACCATAACTTTCACCACTACTAATAATGTCATTAATTACAGCACTGCTGGATTCATCAGAAAGGAAAAAATTGATAAATCCCGGTCCAGCGATTTCTGTTTTTTTAATAAATTCAGATTCTTCTAATTGATCAACAATGTTCTGAGCTAATTTTTTCGGCTCACTCTTACTTTGCTTTGCCAACACCAATGCAATATTCGTTGCATAATCACCATGACTTTTATCTTTAGTATGGTCTAGGCGAATCTTTGCAGGTAGTTCACTGAGCAGACCTATATCGATTAGGTTGCTAAGGCTTTTAAAAATTAGATCTTGTAGCTGCTCTTTCATGTTTAATTAACTACTGGTTTATTGAACTATGTAGTTGACATTTTAGTTGAACTCGATACTACATTATTGACCAAATATTGTATTCGAATTTGAAAGGTAAAAGGTTTCCATATTCAATAAATGGAATTATGGATTTGCTCCCTAGTGTGCCTTTTGCCAACTATTTCCAATCCCTACATCAACAACTAAAGGAACATTTAGCTTTACAGCATTTGACATCATAAAACGTATATCTTCAGCGTAATCTTTTGCCTTATCGAGCTCCATCTCAAAGACCAGTTCATCGTGGACCTGCATAATCATCTTGACGCCATTATTTTCTCGATCTATCCAAGCCTGAATGTCTAACATTGCTTGTTTAATAATGTCGGCTGATGATCCTTGCATGGGTGCATTGATTGCTGTCCTTAAGGCGTGTTGCTGCTGCATTTTATTTTTTGCATTGATTTGAGGCAGGTAGAGTCGCCTACCCAATATCGTTTCAACAAATCCTTGTGATTTGGCTTTTTCTTTGGTTTGTTCCATATATTTGAGTACATCTGGGTAATTATCAAAATAATCATCGATATACTGTCTGGCTTCCGTTCTAGAAACATCAATTTGTTTTGCCAGACCAAAGGCACTCATACCGTAGATTAGCCCAAAATTAATCGCTTTGGCTTTTCGACGCTGCTCTTTACTGACTGATGACAGCTCTGTCTTAAAAACCTGAGCAGCAGTTGCACAGTGGACATCGATATTATTTGCAAATGCCTCAATCAGATTGTTGTCCTTGGAAATATGTGCCATAATCCTCAGCTCGATTTGAGAATAGTCAGCAGCTACAATAACATTGCCTTCACCAGAAACGAACGCTGATCGGATTTGTGCTCCCTGTTCGGTTCTGATTGGGATATTTTGAAAATTAGGTTTTGAAGAAGAAAGCCTTCCAGTTGCAGTTACTGCCTGATGGTACGAAGTGTGCAAGCGACCCGTTTGTCGATTTATTTGTTTTGGCAAAGCCTCTAAATAAGTAGAATTCAGTTTAGTTAATGTCCGATAAGACATAATTAAATCCACCAATGGGTGTTCCAATAATTTTAGCGCCTCCTCATTTGTTGACGGCTGACCTTTAGCGGTTTTCTTTTTCGGTTCGAGACCCAACCCTTCTTCACTAAACAAAATTTGTTGAATTTGCTTGGGTGATTCAAGATTAAACTCATCTCCCGCTATTTCAAAAGCCTGAGTCTGAATCTCCTGCATTTCAGACTTGATTTGTACTTGTTGATTGAAGAGTGAAACCTCATCAACAAGTGCACCATTGCGTTCCAGCTTTAGCATAATATCTACTAGAGGGAGCTCTAAGGTCCGATAAAGCGACATTAGTTTTGGGTATTGTTGTAACTTAGATTCTAGGATTTTATTTAACTCATAAGTGACAATAACATCCTCACAGGCGTACGAAAAAGCTTCATCTATATTAACTTGATTAAAGGTCAATTGTTTTTTACCACTTCCTGCAACATCAGCATAACGAATTGTTTTATGACCAAGATAGTGCTCTGATAAATCATCCATGTTGTGACGTGTCGCCACCGAATTCAAGCAATATGATTTAATCATAGTGTCGTCAACAATACCGTTCAAATCAATACCTATATTTGCCAGCACATGGGCGTCATATTTTAAATTTTGACCAATCTTACCAATCACTTGACTCTCAAGAATAGGCTTTAATGATTCCATTACAAATTGTCGAGACAATTGTTCTGGAGCATCTAAGTAGTCGTGTGCAACTGGCACATAGTAGCTTTGCTTATCAAGCAAAAATACTAGCCCAACAATCTCAGCATTCATATAGTCTAGACTACTGGTTTCCAAATCAAAAACAAAGCTTATAGACTCTGATAGCTGTCTCAACAAGGATTCAAAATCAACCTGTTTAAGAATTAGTGTTTGCGTAAATTCTTGAAGATTTAATGCGCTCTTTTGATCTTGTTTTTCACTCACTAAAGGATCGATTGTTTTAGTTCTTGGTTTTTCTTCTACTTGATCAGCTAATTGTTTTAACCACATAGCAAAACCATATTCTTTATACAATTCTATCAATTCCTCAGTGTTTTCTCCCGGCTCATCATCAAAGATATTACAAGGCAAATCAACATCAAACTTAAGCTCGACTAGTTGAAAGGAAAGATCTAACAAGTCAAATGATTCTCTTAACTTTTCACCAACCTTACCATCTATTTTTTTAGCATTGGCTTTAACACCATCTATATCCTTATACAACTGCAACCATTTTGCAGCCGTCTTAGGTCCGACACCTGGTACTCCAGGAATATTGTCAGAGGCATCGCCGGTCAAAGCTAATAGGTCTAGGATTTGGCCCGGCTTAACACCCATTTTTTCTTCCACCAAGTTCGCGTCATAAAGTGTACCCTTCATATTAAGTTGCTTGATATGACCACCCACTAATTGCAAGAGATCCTTGTCACTACTCGCTATGATGGTTTCAATATTTTTTGAATTTGCCAGCTTAGCTAATGTCGCTATGACATCATCTGCCTCAACACCCTCTTCGCAAATGAAATGAAACCCCATCGCTTTAATGATTTGATATAAAGGTTCGATTTGAACAATCAGCGAATCATCTGCAGGCTTCCTATTGGCTTTATATTCAGGATAAATTTGATGACGAAAATTTGACCCCTTGGAATCAAAAATCATAATCAACTTTGCACCTTGATATTGCCTTTGTAAATGTTTAATTGCATTAATAACACCGAACATTGCACCCGTTGGAAAGCCTTTATCATTACTTAAATTTTGAGACAGAGTCGAAAAGTATGAACGAAATAAGTATGCCGAACCGTCGACTAAAATGAGTTGCTGAGCCATGCAAGAATTTTACCTCTAATCTTAGCTTTTTTCCGCCAAACTCACTTATGAAACACATAAGCCTAGAACTATATTATTCTGCCTTGTTGATGATTGTTAGCTAAAATATAAGAATGCCTGATGCACTCATTACCGCTGACAATATTTCACTTAATCATAATGGTAAAAATATCTTGGATGATGTGAGTCTGAAATTACATCCTGGTGAGTTCATCACTTTGATTGGCCCTAATGGAGCAGGCAAAAGTTCCCTGATTAAAGTTCTATTAGGGATCATCAAACAGGATAGCGGCGAAGTGAACCATGGCAGCAATGTGCGTTTAGGCTATACCCCTCAATCATTTACTGCAAACCCTTTTATTCCAATATCAGTTTTCGATTTTCTGACACTCAACCAAAAGGCAGATAAAAACTTTACCTATCAAACATCTGAACTAACGGGTATCCGAGATTTGCTGAACTCGCCCTTAAAAAATCTCTCAGGAGGCGAATTACAAAAAGTGTTACTAACACGTGCCTTACTTCACAAGCCAAACGTACTTATATTAGATGAACCGGCACAAAATCTTGATGTAGAAGGACAGATGCAATTATACAAATTGATCCAAGAGATTCACCAAAAACAAAAATGCGCTGTGTTGATGGTTTCTCATGATCTTCATCGAGTAATGAAAGAGTCAACTCAAGTTCTGTGCTTATACCACCATATTTGTTGTGAAGGACTTCCTGAATCGATTCTAAAAGATGAACAATTTAATCATTTATTTGCCGATCAAATACATGAATTGATGGCTACTTATGAGCATCATCATAACCACCACCATGAACATTAGAGAAGACTCAAACAGTTCTGACTGATATAATTAGGCCTTTTTTTTATTGACAAAATTATGAAAGATATTATTGAAGCGGCCTTTGAAGATCGAGCAAATATTACGCCTGATTCAGTAAATACAGAATTAAGGCAAGCGGTTGAAGAGGCAATTCATTTACTTGACATCGGCAAGGCTAGAGTCGCCGAACAAAGTGGGGTAGGAGATTGGCATGTTAACGAGTGGCTAAAAAAAGCCGTTTTACTGTCTTTTAGGCTCGAAGACAATATTCCAATGACATCTGGCTTTACTCAATATTATGACAAAGTGCCTACAAAATTCGCTAGTACAACCCTTAAAGAGTTCCAATCTGCAGGTGTTCGTGTCGTTCCGCCTGCAACTGCAAGACGTGGCTCTTATATAGCCTCAGATACCGTTTTAATGCCATCTTATGTTAATATTGGTGCCTATGTAGATTCTGGAACAATGGTCGACACATGGGCAACTGTGGGCTCCTGCGCACAGATTGGTAAAAATGTTCATCTTTCCGGGGGTGTTGGTATTGGAGGCGTTCTGGAACCATTACAGGCAAATCCTACAATTATTGAAGATAATTGTTTTATTGGAGCGCGATCTGAAGTAGTTGAAGGAGTAATCGTTGAAGAAGGGTCCGTCATTTCAATGGGTGTCTATATTGGACAATCCACAAAAATCTTCAACCGTGCGACTAACGAAGTTACTTTTGGACGAATACCCGCAGGCTCAGTGGTTGTATCAGGGAACTTACCATCAAAGGATGGTAGTTATTCTTTATATTGCGCAGTAATAGTCAAGCAGGTTGATGCAAAAACAAGATCTAAAGTTGGCATCAACGAACTATTAAGAGGTATCTAAACTATCTCTGATTCTTAAGAAAAAACCCGCCTTTCGGCGGGTCTTTTATTGAGTTAATATGTTATTAACGTGTAAAGATTTTATATAACAAGCCCGCTGCTAGTAAGCCAACCAAGTTGGCACCACCAAGTGCACTGACTATTTCAATTAGGCTGCCAAGAATATCCCCAGGAAGGAAAGCAGCATCATCCCCAAAGATTATCTGTACAACTACTGCAAGAGCAATTACTGCGACACCTGCCTCAGTTAACTTTCTGACCCATCCAATTATATTATCCATTAGCATAACATCTCTCCTCTAGAGGTAAAAGACAACCAACATATTTAGTTGATTGGTGCACTTTTTATAGTACCAAAAACATTGTGTCAAGTTTATTAGTAAGAAAATTAATAGAAAATACTAAAATTAAGCATAAAAAACCCGCCTTTCGGCGGGGCTTTTATTGAGTTAATATGTTACTTTTTAACGTGTAAAGATCTTGTATAACAAGGCCGCTGCAAGTAAACCGACTAAGCCGGCACCGCCAAGCGAACTAATAATACCAGTTAAGGTAGCAATTACATCCGCTTCAGTCAACTTTCTAATCCATCCAGTTACATTATCCATTAACATAACATCTCTCCTTTAAGTTATAAAAGACAACCAACATATTTGTTGATTGGTGCACTTTTTATAGTAGCAAAAACACCATGTCAAGTTTTTTTAAGGGAAAAACACTAAAAAAATACTAAATTTTGCAGAAAAAATCAAAATTGTTGCAAAAAAACAACAGAAGATATCGCTAAATAACTATAGATAGAAAAATACCAAAAAATGCTGTCATACCAATGAAATGGTTGTTTATGAAGGCTCTAAAATAGTCCTTTTTTTGACGTTTTTTAATCAAAAATTGATGATAAGCCATAAAAAATAAAATAATTATCAAAGAAATATCATAAAAACCCCCTAAATCGAATAAATTGCCAATTATTATGAACACAATCATTAACATAATTTGCAGCAAACTGATGAAAATTTGGTCGTATTTTGCAAACAAAATCGCTGTTGATTTGATTCCAATTTTTAAATCTTCATCTCTATCTGCCATTGCATAAAGGGTATCGTAAATCAGCGTCCAGAGCACGGTTGCCAGAAAAATCCATCCAGCTGATACAGGTACAGTACCGGTTTGAGCGCTAAATGCCATAGGCACGCTCATCGCAAATGCCAAGCCCAAAATTAACTGTGGTAGATTTGTCCAACGCTTGCTAAAGGGATACAGAACAGCAAGAGCTAATGCAATAAATGAAAGCTTGATAGTTAACGCATTCGTTAACAACACCAAAGCGAAAGCTGCCAATCCTAAAGCAAAAAATAATAGTAAAGCTGCTTTTGGGCTAATTTCACCTGAAGTAATAGGTCTATCACGAGTGCGAGCAATATGTTTATCGATTTTACGATCCGCATAATCGTTGATTACACAGCCTGCACTACGCGTAATAATTACACCAAAAGTGAATATGATTAATAAATCAATATCTGGCCAACCTCCAGCGCTCAAAAAGAGTGCCCAATAGGTTGGCCACAAAAGTAGATATATACCAATCGGCTTATTAAGGCGCATTAAACGCAAATATGCATTCATAACTTGTTTAAAAAATTCTCAAGTTCGATTGCTAATGGTGCGACTACTTTTTGGATTTCGTTTGTCATAGGATTTGTAAAAGTAACTGACTTCGCATGCAAAAATAGTCGATTCAACCCTTTTTCCTTGATCACCTTATCAAACAAGTGATCACCGTACTTATCGTCCTGTGCAATTGGATGGCCTGCATATTGTGCATGTACGCGAATTTGATGGGTACGACCAGTTTCGATGACAACTTCAACTAAGGAGGCACTAAAGTCTTCCTTTTGAAAATTCTTCAACGGATGAAAATGACTGACCGCTTGTTTTCCTTTAGTATCAATCACACTATATCTAGAATTTTGAAAAATCGGAGCATCTATAGTATGACGCTTTTTACTCCAAGAATTTTTGACTAGAGCTATGTAACGTTTTTCCATTTGGTGATGTACGAGTTGCTCATGCAATGCTTTTAAAACTGATCGTTTTTTTGCCAAAATCAAACATCCCGAGGTGGACCTGTCAAGTCGATGAACAAGCTCGATTGGTTTTTTATATTCAATCTTCAAAGCTTCAACCAAACCAACACTGACATTACTCCCACCATGTACAGCCATACCATGATGCTTATTAAGAATCATCAACCCATTGTCCTCGTATAGAATTGACCGATTAAGTACATCAATTAAACTATCCGAGGGTTTTACGACTTTTTCAGTAGTAGTTTTTATAGGAGGGATACGCACAACATCTTCCAATTGCAGCTTGTACTCTGCTTTTTTTCTGCCCTTATTGACCCTCACTTACAAGTCTAGCTTTGACATCAATAGCCATAAAGTCACGAAAAAAATAATTGATTAAAATTTTGCGTTGTGACCGCTGCCATTTCGTCAATACTGGTACTTCTAATTTCAGCGAGTCTTTCTACAACATAATAAGTATAAGCTGGACTATTAGGTTTTCCACGGAAAGGCATCGGCGTCAAATAAGGACAGTCTGTTTCTACTAAAAGACGATCAGCGGGTATTTTCTTGGCGACTTCACGCAAAGGCTTTGCGTTATTGAATGTCAAAATTCCAGAAAAAGAAATGTGCATTCCAAGGTCTAATGCAGCCTTAGCTGTCTCCCAATCTCCAGTAAAACAATGCATAACTCCTGCCTCAGCCTTTTCCTCAGATAGAATCCTAATGGTATCGTTTTTCGCATCTCTCATGTGAACGATCATCGGCTTTCCAGACTCATTTGAAGCTGAAATATGGCGACGAAAACGTTCTCTTTGCCAGTCAGCATCGTCTTTTTTTACGTGAAAATAATCTAGACCAGTCTCACCAATCGCAATCACCCTATCGCTTTTTGCATAAACCAGTAACTCATCGACCTCAGGGTCTTTACAATTCGTTTCTATGGGATGAACTCCAACCGATGCGAAAATACTTTGGTGAGCCAATGCCAAGTTGTGCACCTGATCAAAGTTCTCTAAATTAATGCATACGCACAAAAATTTTGATACTGATAAGCCTTCAGCGTGTTCAAGCATTGATTCAATACTGCCTCCAAAAGCATCTAAATCAACACGGTCAATATGGCAATGAGAATCAACGATTTGCATAGCAAAAATTATAACTGAATTTCTAAAAGTGAACGCTTCTCCGAAACAAAGGGTACCGTCATTGAATGCACCTTTGCATTCAAATTATTGATATCCTCTTCATCAATATTGCTACCTTTCATCAACAAGTAGCAACCATTTTCTTCGAGAAGATGTTTAGTTAATTGGATTGTTTTACTTGCTTCTGCAAAAGCTCTTGAGGCAATTTGAGAAAAAGATTTCCTAGGTTTAAAGGTTTCAACTCTACTATTTACTACGATTAAGTTTTCAAGGGCTAATTCGGATTTTACAACTTGCATAAACCGGCATTTTTTACCTACACTGTCTAAGACAAACACCTCAGTTTCAGGTTTCATGATTGCGATCACAATGCCTGGCAATCCTGCACCTGAACCAACATCTAACAGCAAACCTGGTTTTACAAAATGAATAATCGATAAACTATCTAACAAATGCTTTGTAACCGATTCAAGGGGATTACGAATGGCGCTCAGGTTGTAGATCTTATTCCATTTATGAATGAGTGAAAGATAATGAAGTAACTGCCCGATCTGTTGATCTGAAAGCGGGATATTCATCAACTCTGCACCTTCACAAAGTAGCCGTTTTTTTTCACTCACGACGGAGTTTTATAGGTTTTTAAATACACCAGAAGAATAGAGATAGAAGCAGGTGTTACACCTTGAATTCTACTTGCCTGTCCAATTGTTTCAGGTTTTTGTTCATTTAGCTTTTGTCTAACCTCGTTAGATAATGCCTTAATCTTGGTGTAATCAATATCAGCTGATAAATGAGTATCTTCATTTTTACGATATTTTTCAATCTCGTCTAATTGTCGTTTGATATAACCTTCGTATTTGACTTGATTTTCGACCTGTTCAATGAGTATAGTGTCTTCCAAAAACGGTTTGGCCTTTTCAATTTTACTAAGTGTTTTGTAATCTATATTCGGTCTCTTAAGCAACGCTTCCAAATTATATTCATGGCCTAACTTTATTCCCAATACAGCTTCAGTTTCAGCGTCGCCAGCCTGAATCCAAAAATTCTTCAAGCGTTTTTTTTCTGCTGCCACTTGTTCATACTTACCGCTAAACGAACGCCACCGAAGATCATCAATAAGGCCCAATTCTCGTGCCTGAGGGGTCAGTCTTTCGTCCGCATTATCCTCACGAAGCAATAATCGATATTCAGCCCGTGAAGTAAACATTCTATAAGGTTCACTCGCACCCTTAGTTGTTAAATCATCAACCATAACACCAATATATGATTCATCTCGTTTGACAATCCATGGAGATTTTTCTTGCACTTGAAGGGCGGCATTGATACCAGCAAGGATACCTTGCGCTGCCGCTTCTTCATAACCTGTTGTTCCATTAATTTGTCCCGCAAAAAACAATCCAGATATCTTTTTAACTTCCAGCGTTTGCTTTAGACCACGCGGATCAAAAAAATCATATTCAATAGCGTAGCCTGGGCGGATAATTTTTGCATTTTCAAAGCCTTTAATTGAATGAACAAAGTCTTCTTGGACCTCATAAGGCAAAGAGGTAGAAATTCCATTTGGGTATACCTCATGAGTGGTCAGGCCTTCTGGCTCTACAAATATTTGATGCGAGTCTCTTTCTGAAAATCGTACGACTTTATCTTCAATCGAAGGGCAATAGCGTGGTCCAACGCCTTCGATATTGCCACTATAAATCGGTGAATCTTTCAAGCCACTAGCGATATATTCATGTGTTTTGGAATTAGTGTGTGTAATGAAGCAAGGAATCTGCTTAGGATGATCTGTTGAACTACCCATAAATGAAAAACTTGGCAAAGGGTTGTCGCCATGTTGTTTTTGCAAAATATCAAAGTTAATAGTCCTTCCGTCCAAACGAGGTGGTGTACCAGTCTTCAATCTACCCACTCCTAAATCATAAGAACGTAATTTTTGTGATAAAACGTTAGCAGGAGCATCGCCAGCACGACCTCCTTGATAATTTTGCCTACCGATGTGTATCACACCCCCCAAAAAAGTACCTGAAGTAAGAACGACTTTGTCTGCAAAAAATTCTAAACCCATTTGAGTGATGACACCTTTTATTTGATCATTCTCAATAATTAGATCATCTACTGGTTGTTGAAAAAGAGTCAAATTTTCTTGATTTTCAAGCTTGCTCCTAATTGCTGCCTTATACAATATTCTATCTGCTTGCGCTCTGGTAGCTCTTACAGCTGGACCTTTTGAGGCATTTAATGTTCTAAATTGTATGCCAGCTTTGTCTATTGCTTGGGCCATTAAACCACCCATAGCATCTATTTCTTTGACAAGATGTCCCTTGCCAATACCTCCAATAGCAGGATTACAGCTCATCTGGCCTAATGTCTCAATATTATGTGTAATCAATAATGTATCAACACCCATACGTGCTGAAGCAAGCGCGGCTTCTGAACCTGCATGTCCTCCACCAACAACAATTACTGGAAAATATTTACTTTGCTTCATTTCTTTTCATTATTCCAATACAAAAGGCCCGCAATATTACGGGCCTTTCATTATACGCTCTAAGTTTTAGCTAATCCGCGAGTCTAACTTACCTAAAACACAAATTTACTAGTATTTGTATCCAGCTTCAAACAAAGTCTCTTGAGAGGAGGGTTGAGAGCCTGCAACATAATCACCCATAGAGGCTTCAGAATTTGCTTGTGCTCTTGCCATTAAAGCTTTTTGGCCAGCTTCGATATCATTACCCTGCCAAGCCTGCAAACATGATTGCTGTAATGCCCTACCATAAGAAAATGAAAAGCTACGTGAACTTGTACGATCAATACTATTCATAGTATTAAGATACACAGAAGCATCCTCTTCGGTTAAGCCACCAGAAAGAAACATGATTCCCGGAACAGCTGCAGGTACACAACGCTCCATTGTGCGTACAGTTGTCTTAGCAACTTCTTCAGAACCTGCTTTGTTATCGTTATCGGCTCCTGAAACGGTCATTGAAGGCTTTAACAGACTGCCTTCTAGAAAAACACCGTTTTCTGCACATGCCTGATAAACCTCCGTTAGAATTCTTTCTTGGGCCTCGGCTGTACGCTCGATAGTATGATCACCATCCATGAGAATCTCGGGCTCGACAATTGGGACAAGACCAGATTCTTGACAAATTCTAGCGTAACGAGCTAACCCCCAAGCATTTTCTTTGATTGCAAGATCAGTGGGACACCCATCAGTAGTAATTTGTAATACAGCACGCCATTTTGCAAAACGAGCGCCCTGTTGATAATACTCCGCCGTTCGCTCGGCTAAGCCTTCTAAACCCTGCACCCAAGTTTCAACTTTGTGAGCACCTGCAAGTGGTTTCAAACCTTTGTCAACTTTAATTCCGGGAATAATTCCCAACTTATCAAGTTTTGAAATCATGGTTTCACCATCTATATGATTTTGATATAACGTCTCTTCAAAAAGAATAGCACCACTTATGTATTTGCCAAGGCCTTCTGTGGTAAACAGCATGCCACGATAAGCTTGGCGGTTCTCTTCTGTATTTTCCATATTGATACCAGCAAGGCGTTTGCCAATCGTCGGTGTAGATTCATCAACCGCAAGCAAGCCTTTTCCTTTTGCCGCTATACGATTAGCTGAAAAACGCTTATCTAGGAAAATTACCCAAATAAACGTCATTGTCTTGTCTTAACAACCGACTTTGGCCACTAAGAGTGGCTTATTATACTTAATAATTTCCTTCTCCAACACGAACTATCTTTATCATGTTTGTTCCGCCTGATTTATCTTTGTGCATTCCCTTCGTTATAATTACCACGTCTCCATCTTCCACAGCCGATTCGTTCTGAAGATTTTCTACCACATGACTATTAATGGCATACCAATCATCAGCACTTGTTTTTTCCACACCGCAAGGGTATACCCCTCTATACAAAGTTACCTTTTGTAATGTTTTCTCACTATCAGACATCGCATAGATTGAAATATTTGAACTAATTCTAGACATCACCAGAGCAGTATTTCCTGTTTCAGTAAGTGCAGCAACAACTTTTGCACCAATATGATTTGCAGCATACATTGCACTCATGGCGATTGAATAATCAATCTCTTCAAAGTTTGAGTGAAGTCTGTGACGAGATAAGCTTGCCCTTCGACTTTTTTCGGCCTCAAGACAAACATCACTCATTGTTTTAACAGCATTGACTGGATATTCACCAACGGCGGTTTCTGCTGAAAGCATTACAGTATCTGTACCATCAAGTACGGCATTGGCAACATCAAACACCTCAGCCCGAGTGGCAATGGGATTAGCAATCATTGACTCTAACATTTGTGTTGCCGTAATCACAACTTTATCACTAGATCGAGCTAATTTTATAAGCTTTTTCTGAACTGCTGGTAACTGCGGGTCTCCGATTTCAATCCCTAGATCTCCACGAGCAACCATAATTCCCGTTGACTCATTTAATATCTCTTGGATTACTTCATCAGCTAATGATTCTGCTCGTTCAATTTTCGAGATAACACTTGCATTTGAACCGGCCTCTTTTAAGAGTTTTTTAGTTTCACGTACATCATCTGCATTGACAGGAAAAGATAAAGCAACGTAGTCAGCATCAGCCTTTGCTGCAATTAAAATATCTTGCCTGTCTTTATCAGTTAGTGCGTGAGCACTCAATCCTCCGCCGCGCAAATTGATGCCTTTACCGTTATATAAAATACCTCCTTGAATAACGGTTGTTACAATCTTTGAGCCTGCAGTACGTTCCACTTCAAGAAATATTTTTCCATCATCCAATACTAGGACATCTCCGGCTTTAACGTCACCGGGTAAAGACTTATATGCAATACCGACAGAATTTTGATCGCCTTCGTTTTCATCTAAATTTGCATCAAGTGTAAACTTGTTTCCATTTTTTAATTCAACTTTGTTATTTTTGAAAGCAGAGATACGAATCTTTGGACCCTGAAGATCCATTAAAACACCGATGTAGGTATTTTTTTCTTTTGCATATTTTCTCACTGCCGCAACACGGGCCAAATGTTTCGCCTCTGAGTCATGAGAAAAATTGATGCGTACAACATTTACACCAGCATCTAGGATACCCACCAATACTCCTGGTTTATCAGTTGCAGGACCCAGTGTTGCTAGAATTTTAGTTCGTCTATTAATCATTATTCCTCTGTTCTGCTTTCTAAAACTTTTACTACTGGTAATTTCTTACCTTCTAGAAATTCTAAGAAGGCGCCACCACCAGTTGATATATAGGATACTCTGTCTTCAATATTAAATTTGACTAATGCAGCAAGAGTGTCACCACCACCTGCAATTGAAAAAGCTTTGGATTCTGCAATCGCATTTGCCAAGCTTTGAGTACCACCTGCAAATTGTTCAAGCTCAAAAACGCCAACAGGCCCATTCCAAATAATCGTACCAGCATTGTGCATAATCTCAGCTAATTCACTAGCAGAATTAGGCCCAATATCAAAAATCATATCATCTGCTGCAATATTACTCGAACTTTTAACTTCTGCAGCCGCAAACTCAGAAAACTCTTTGCCACAAACTACATCAGTTGGTACAGGAATTCTACAGTCCTTCATCAAAGCTTGTGCTGTTGGGATGAGTTCATGTTCACATAAAGATTGACCAATAACATGGCCTTGGGCAGCAATAAAAGTATTGGCAAGCCCACCACCAACTACCAATTGATCAACAATTTTTGAAAGGGCATCTAACACGGTTAACTTAGTTGATACTTTTGAACCACCAACGATTGCCACCATAGGTCTCTTTGGGTTATCAAATGCCTTTCCAAGAGCTTCTAGTTCACCTACAAGAAGTGGTCCTGCACAAGAAATAGGTGCAAACTGTGTGACACCATAGGTCGATGAATGAGCCCTATGTGCCGCACCAAAGGCATCTTGCACGCAGATATCGCACAAGACTGCCATTTTTTTTGATAAAGCTTCGTCGTTCTCCATTTCACCTTCGTTGAATCGTACATTTTCACAAAGCGCAACTTCACCATCTTCTAACTCCACACCGTCCAGCCAATTGGATACAAGATTCACCGGCTGACCAAGTAATTTGGCAAGATGTTTAGCGACAGGCTCTAATGAGAACTTTACATCAAACTCACCAGCAGTTGGCCTACCGAGGTGTGCAGTTAACAGCACTTTAGCGCCAGCTTTTATTGCATGAATAATAGTTGGTAGAGAAGCGATAATACGTTTATCATTCGCAACTTCACCATCCTTAATTGGGACATTTAAATCCTGCCTAATTAAAACACGCTTACCTGATAAATCCAGGTCGGTCATTTTAATTGCATGCATTAATTTCTCCCCATAAATTCAAATAATTTATTCGGTGATATGACCGGCCAAACGAAGTAGGTTGCATGTATAGCTGTACTCATTGTCGTACCAAGAAACCAGCTTCACAAATGTTGAATCCATTGCCATCCCAGCCTCAGCGTCAAAAGTTGATGCGTAAGTACTACCAATGAAGTCAGTTGAAACCACCTTCTCATCTGTGTAATCTAAAACTCCTTTCATAGAGCCCTCTGAAGCAGATTTCATAGCAGCACAAATGGATTCATAGTCAGAGTCATTATTTAACTCAGCAGTTAAATCCACTACTGAAACATCAGAGGTTGGTATACGAAAAGCCATTCCAGTTAATTTACCGTTTAACTCAGGCAACACGACACCCACTGCTTTAGCAGCTCCAGTTGATGAAGGTATAATATTTTCCAAAATACCACGACCACCTCTCCAGTCTTTAATGGAAGGACCATCTACAACTTTTTGAGTTGCTGTTGCAGCATGTACAGTTGTCATTAAGCCACGTTTAATACCCCACTCATCATGAAGTACTTTGGCAATCGGCGCCAAACAATTGGTTGTACAAGAGGCAGCTGAGATGATCGCTTGACCATCATATGAATTATGGTTAACACCATAAACAAACATAGGAGTTCCGTCTTTGGAAGGGGCTGATTGAATGACTTTTTTTGCGCCTGCATCAATGTGAGCTTGACAACTATCTTCTGTTAAGAAGAATCCTGTAGCATCAATCACTAAGTCTGCTCCGATCTCGTGCCACTTTAAATCAGCAGGGTTGCGCTCTGCAGTTAAACGAATCTTTTTACCATCAATAACGAAATTATCACCTTCAACAGCGACATCTTTACCAAAACGACCATGAACTGAATCATACCTGAGCATGTAAGCCAAATAGTCGTTGTCAAGTAGGTCGTTAATTCCTACAACTTCTAAACCATCAAAATCTTTCTCAATCGCACGAAAAACCATCCGACCAATGCGACCAAAACCATTAATACCAACTTTAACTGCCATCTTTTTACTCC
>LUME01000050.1_pt1 | contig 29834 bp, 26 predicted proteins | sample 729951 | NCBI WGS metagenome assembly LUME01 (sample SAMN03860271, study PRJNA289734) | marine metagenome | biome: seawater column; feature: ocean; material: water; isolation source: Red Sea water column Station 34 - depth 200m | place: Saudi Arabia: Red Sea | collected 2011-10-15 | depth 200 m | reverse complement strand
GAACTGCTCCCGACCATCGGCTATGATCTGTATATCATTGTGGTCCTGCTCGACGCGACCAATCACTCTGGAGCAATCACCCAGTCCATAACTGTCCAGGCAGGCAAGCACCGCCGCCTGATCATCAGCCCGGACTTGTAACACCACACCTATTTCCTCGCTGAAAAGTGCCGGTAAAACATCACTGACACTGCCGAGATCAACTTCAAGACCACATCGACTGACAAAAGCCATCTCGCACAACGTAACAAAAAGTCCGCCATCGGATCGGTCGTGATAAGCAATCAGTTTATGCTCGCCGATTAACTGTCGAGTTGCCGCAAACAATCCTGCAAGTAGCCCCGGAGAATCTAGATCCGGCCCATCACATCCGATCTGGCTAAATACCTGCGCCAATGCAGACCCGCCCAGTCGGTCGAGTCCAGCCCCGAGATCTACCAGGATGAGCACGGAATCGAGACTGGTCTGCAAAAACGGTGTCAGAGTCCGCCGAATATCAGCAACCGGCGCAAATGCAGATATGACCAGTGACAATGGCGCCACGACCGTATTTATTCCAGCGCAACAGCTCTTACAGTGTCATAAAGCGCGGCATCTTCGCCCGGATGTCCGGCTGCAGCCATCCAGTTGGCCGACACTTTTATATCAGTCAGCCGCTCGACTGCGGCAGCGGCAATATTTGTGATTGCTTCCGCCACCGCCATACGGCCACTACTGGCCGGATCAATCAGCGCCAACGGCGCACGTTCACCCAGCGCCATTGCCTCACCCGCATAGCCTTCAAAACCGCTAGCAGTGACCGCGACATCCGAGACGGGTACCTGCCATGGTCCTACCATTTGATCACGCACGATCTGACCCGTCACACTGCGGTCGCCAATGGTGACCAGAAACGATTTATCAGAGACACCGGGTAACCGAAGTACACGTTCAGCAGCGTCGCCGATGCTGACATCGTTTAGCTGTAACTCTGGATAACTATCGCTCCTGCGGTCCACGACTCTGGACATCCGCGGCGTATTACCAAACAGCACATTTAGATCCAGGTCAATCGGCTCACTCACTCTTTCCGGCACGGTTGACTCATGGGTTACTTGCGGGCTAGTTTCTGCTTTCACCTTGAGCACGGGCGTTTTAGTTGCCACGCCTACAACACTGTATAAACACCTTTCCCGTTTACAGATAGCCTCGAATTCTTCTAACTGATCAGGAGAAACACCCAACACATAACGCTCCTGGGCTTCGTTGCACCACACCTGCATGGGTGACATCCCCGGTTCATCGTTCGGAATTTTCGAGAGGCTAAACTCGCCACCGAGTTTTGAATCATGGATGAGTTCCGGCAAAGCGTTAGATAACCCACCTGCACCGACATCATGTATTGTGATGATCGGGTTGTTTTGCCCTCGCGCAATACAGGCGTCGATTACTTCCTGACAACGTCTCTGCATTTCGGCATTTCCACGCTGAACTGACGCGAAATCTAAGGACGCTGTGCTCTGGCCGGAATCGACACTCGAAGCCGCACCCCCGCCCAATCCAATCAGCATTGCCGGTCCACCCAGCACAACCAGTTTAGCCCCAGCCGGCATGGTATTTTTATAGACATGGTCAGAGCGTATATTGCCCAGCCCACCGGCCAGCATAATCGGCTTGTGGTAGCCGCGCCGAACCTCCGGACTACCGCTTGCACAAGCGACTTCCAGAGTCCTAAAGTAACCCCCTATGTTGGGGCGACCAAATTCGTTGTTAAACGAGGCACCGCCAATAGGCCCGTCTAGCATAATTTGAAGCGCATCGGCCTGGCGGGAATTACGTATTTCTGGCAATTCCCACGGCATCGAGGCCCCGGGCAAACGAAGGTCGGAAACAGAAAATCCGGTGATCCCCGCCTTGGGCTTTCCTCCGCGCCCGGTAGCACCCTCATCCCGAATTTCCCCCCCCGAACCGGTCGCTGCGCCCGGGTAAGGGGAAATTCCCGTTGGATGGTTATGTGTTTCGACTTTACAAAGTATGTGCAAAGGCTCGGCTGTACGCTTGAATTCACCGGATATCGGGTCCGGTAAAAACCAGCACCCCGTCTGCCCCTTAATTACCGCTGCATTGTCATTGTAGGCCACAAGCGTGCCTTGCTTGTGTCGCTCATGGGTCGTCCTGATCATGCCAAATAACGAATCAGCCATAGGCTCGCCGCCTATAACCCAGTCCGCATTGAAAATCTTATGCCGGCAGTGTTCTGAATTAACCTGCGCGAACATCATCAATTCTGCATCTGTTGGATCTCTTCCTAAACTTCGATACTGTTCCACCAGATAATCGATTTCATCGTCCGACAGCGCGAATCCCATTCGCTCATTGGCTTCAATCAATGCATTTTGGCCACCGTGCAGGACCTCGATCTTCGTAAGTCTTCCGGGCTCAGACTCAGCAAACAACGTCTGAAGATTTTGTCGATCAGAAACTACCGACTCGGTCATTCTGTCGTATATCAATGGGATAAGATACTGTTCGACGGCTGAAAGCTCGAGCACGCCTCGAACACTCCACGATACCCCACGCTCGAGACGAACAATCTCAGTCAGTCCGCAACGGTGAACAATATCAGTGGCTTTTGTCGACCAAGGTGAAATCGTGCCCGTACGGGGAAATACCATTATCTCCAGGTCAGTGGCTATCGTGTCGGCTGAGACACCGTAATCAAGTAAGCGCTCTAATATTTCCCGCTTCTTGCCCGGGAGATGATTTCTTGTTAATGCAACGTGAAGAGACAAGTCTTTTAGACTGGGCAGGTTCTCACGAACCTGATCACACAGTTTGCTGATACGAAACCGCGAAACCGCTGACCCGCCATCGAGGATCAGCACGACGCTGGTAACACCGCAATCAACCTACTGTATAGCGGCAATGTCGAGGTCAACACCCAGTCGGAGTGCAACTTCCTCGTAAGCCTCAATCACACCGCCCAGACCATGTCTAAAGCGATCCTTGTCGAGTTTTTTTCGGGTCTCAGTATCCCAGAGACGGCAACCGTCTGGTGTAAATTCATCGCCCAGTACGAGGTTGCCGTCATAACGTCCAAACTCAAGTTTGAAATCAACCAGAATCATGCCTGCATCCGCAAACATCGCTCCCAGGATTTCGTTAACCTGAAACGTGTTCCGTTTCATCACTGCAACCTCGTCCCGAGTTGCCCAACCAAAAGACTCGATGTGGTAGTCATTGATCATCGGGTCGTGGCGGGCATCGTCTTTCAGAAAAAATTCAAACGTCGGTGGTTCGAGATTCAGTCCATCTTCAATGCCTAGGCGCTTGCACAAAGACCCCGTTGCAATATTACGCACGACACATTCCACTGGAATCATATCTAGGTTTTTCACAATCGATTCGGTCCTGCTGAGCAACTTGTCAAAGTGTGTACTAACACCCGCATTCTCTAGCGCCTCCATAATAAACGCATTAAAAAGATTGTTGACCATACCTTTGCGATCCAACTGCTCGATCTTCTCACCATCAAACGCAGAGGTGTCGTCCCGAAATTCCATAATCAAACGCCTGGGGTCCTCGGTAAGATGCATCGATTTCGCTTTACCTGAATAAAGTTCTACACCACGTTCCATAGTCTGTTATCCCAATTAATCTTCAGTTTAAATTCAAAGAACACCGGCCTTCTGCAGCGCGGCACGCACATCATCATGATACTGCTCGGCCAATGCTATTAACGGAAGACGAATTCCCGAACCGATCAGACCTTGCTGACACACAGCCCACTTAGCGGGGATCGGATTGGACTGAAAAAACATAGCCGCATGAAGATCTGCCAACTGATTATTCAGAATCGTGGCCGTGTCAGTATCGCCAGCTACCGCTGCGACACACATCTCGTGCATCAGTTTAGGCGCCGCATTGGCGGTAACTGAAATAGTTCCCTTTCCCCCTGCCAACATCAATTGACAGGCAGTACCGTCCTCACCCGAATAGACCGAAAACCCATCCGGGGATCGATCGATTAGATCACAACCCCGATCGATGTCGTTAGTGGCATCTTTTACGCCCACAATGTTATCAATTTCTGCCAGCCGTAAAGTGGTTTCATTACTCATATCGACCGCGGTGCGCCCAGGAACGTTGTACAAAATCTGCGGGATAGCCACAGCAGACGCAATTGAACTGAAATGCTGGAAAAGTCCCTCCTGCGGTGGCTTGTTGTAATACGGCACGACCAACAAGCAGGCTGTGACACCTGCCGCTGCAGCATCTCGAGTGAGCGCAATAGCCTCAGCAGTTGAATTCGCTCCAGTGCCGCCGATGACCGGTATCCGCCCTGCTGCCGCATCCACCGTACGGCCAATCACTTCGATGTGTTCGTGATGGTCAAGCGTCGCCGATTCCCCCGTCGTTCCAACTGACACAATCGCATCCGTACCCTGTTCCACATGATGATTCACCAGTCGCTCGAGGCCCACCCAGTCCACCGAACCGTTATCCCCCATGGGGGTAACCATCGCAACCATACTTCCAGTCAGCATATTTAGACTCCTTTGAGCGCAGCAAATCTCCTTGTTATAAGCCATCGATGGTACTTGCCGAGACCATCGTTGACAAGAATTGCTGAGGTCAGTCTAGCCTCCATTTCAGAATCCCCCCGTCAATTTGAGCATCCGCCCCAATCACCAGGGGATGATTAGGTGAGATATGACCAAAGTCAGGTGAACGGAAAAGTGGCACGGTGCATCGTTCCGCAAGCCGGGTCACAAGCCACTCCTCATCATGGTCACCGGAAAGGTCGGTGAAACGACCCACCACAACCGCAGCCAGGTCGCCCACCAAATCACACTCCAGCCACTGGTTCCAGAATCGAAGGACCCGTTCCGCCGTTTCATTGGTGTCTTCCAGAAACAAAATGTACCCCTGTAGTGTTTCAGGAAAATAAGGTGTTCCGATCAAAGCAGATAACACACTGAGGCAACCTCCGATCAGGGTGCCTTGAACCGTGGTATCTGTCGAACTGCCGCCAAACGGCGAAACGCTGATAGCACTGTTCCACGGTCGAGGTGATGACAATAATCGAACAAGACAGTCTACGTCTGGCCCATTGGACCATAAGGACGATCCGGGCATTGGGCCATGAATCGCGGGCCATCCCAATCGGACGTACAGTGCGACCTGCAAGGCACTGATATCAGAAAACCCAATCACTACTGTTTTGGGTAGGGATGATAATGCGGACCAGTCCAAGTGTCTCAACAGGTCACTTGCACCATAACCACCACGCGCTGCCAGCACATAGGCAATCTCGGGATCGGAAAGTACGCCCGACAATATCTGAGCGCGCGTATTAACCCCAACTTGGGCCTGCCTGTCACCCGCATCAAGAGGATAGCGCTGGTAGCGCACCCGAATCCCGACCTGACGGAGTACACCCAAATTGCTCTCCAGCACCGCAGACTCCGGTGCCGAACTGGGCTCCACCACCGTCAGCATAGCCGGCAAACCGTCCGACGCCTGGGCCCAGGCATGTGAGTCAGTAGTCACAAAACCGCCCAGCAACAGGACCTTTGTTCAAAAAGTATAGTGATCACAATTGACCCGGCAGGTTAAGATGACCATCGGCCTATTACATCGTGTGGCCGAATAGAATTCAAGCACGCAGTTGCTCTCGTACATCCGAATACGATGACTGACTGGGCGAGCGTATTGTTGAATCCGCCCGACTGACGTACGATCATGGGAGCCATTCTCTACCGGGATCAAACGCGGAGCAAGTCATGTCGATTTTCGACGCGAACCTACAACAGCAGAAAGCAAACTTTGAACCATTGTCACCGGTAAGCTTCCTGCGCCGGGCTGCACAGATCGCACCGGCACATACTGCTGTGATTCACGGCGATCGACGTTACACCTACGCCCAGTTCTATGAGCGCTCCTGTCGTCTTGCCAGTGCATTGTCTCGGCGCGGCGTTGGGCAAGGAGATTGTGTTGCAATCATGGGGGCCAATACTCCAGAAATGCTCGAGGCTCATAATGGTGTACCGATGCTGGGCGCTGTACTTAACTCATTGAATATCCGTCTGGACCCGCGCACAATTGCATTCATCCTAGAACACGGAGAAGCCCAGGTACTCCTGACAGATCGCGGATTTTCCGACACAGTCCGTGAGGCCCTGGCCCTGATTGACCGGGAGTTGCTGGTCGTAGACATCGACGACCCAATGGCAAAAGGGGGCGAAAGCCTGGGCGCTCTGGACTATGAGGATTTTCTAGCAGAAGGTGACCCGAACTTTGCACCTGAACCACTGCTGGATGAATGGCAGGCATTGTCTTTGTTATACACATCGGGGACCACTGGCGATCCAAAGGGCTGTGTATACCACCATCGAGGGGCCTACCTGAATGCGCTGGGCAACATGTTTACCGTAGGTCTGGGACGCGATTCGGTTTATCTGTGGACTTTGCCGATGTTTCATTGTGATGGGTGGACATTTACCTGGGGCGTGACCGCGGCAATGGCGACCCACGTCTGTCTTCGAGACGTCGATCCTGCTGTCGTCTATAGATTAATCAATGATGAAAATGTGACGCACATGTGTGGAGCTCCCATCGTCCTAAATATGCTCGCACATGCGCCGGACGAATCGAAGTCGAGCTTTCCTCAACGCGTAGAGATTGCAACCGGCGGTGCTGCGCCGCCCTCGGCTGTAATCGAAACCATGGAAGAAAACGGTTTCAATGTGACCCACCTGTACGGATTAACCGAAACTTATGGTCCAGCAACCGTATGCGTACCACAGGACGACTGGCCAAATCTTGCTGTAAATGAGCGTTCGGCCCGAATGGCCCGACAGGGTGTGCACTACACGACGCTGGAAGGTGCGACGGTCAAAAACCCCGATACGATGGAAGAGGTGCCCTGGGACAGTGAAACCATGGGCGAGGTCATGATCCGGGGCAATACAGTGATGAAGGGCTACCTCAAAAACACACAAGCCACGGATTCCGCGTTCTCGGGCGGTTGGTTCCATACTGGCGATCTGGCGGTGCGCCATCCCGACAGCTACATCGAGGTGAAGGACCGTTCAAAAGACATTATCATCTCCGGTGGAGAAAACATTTCCAGCCTAGAGGTAGAGGAAGCGCTCTACCGTCATCCCGCTGTATTAGAGGCCGCTGTGGTTGCCAGATCCGATGAAAAATGGGGTGAGGCACCGTGTGCGTTTGTGACTTTGCATGATGGTGCGGTCGCAACTGCTGATGACATTATCACTTTCTGTCGCGAACAGCTGGCGCACTATAAATCACCTAAAACTGTCGTGTTTGGCCCACTCCCGAAGACATCGACCGGCAAGATACAAAAATTTGTACTTCGTCACGAAGCTGAGAATCTGGAGAACTGACCGGGGCAAACAACAAACTACTCATCGAACAGAAGCGATCTTGTTTTAGGCTAGCTCGTCCACACGACTGGATAGCGGGGACTATCCAGCAGATCACCATCGACATGATCATCAGATCGAAGACCTTTATTGGTCCCCGGTCGGGCATCGTAAACCACATCATCGCCGGTATAGCGCACTGCATACCCACGGCGACGTACATCACCACTGCAATTGCCGCCGGCACCGTGAACGGTCAATGCATGAAATACATAGACGTCTCCCGGAGAAAGATCCCAGCTGACAATCTCATAGCTCTCGCGGGCCGATTCAATATCAGGTACCGGTTCATAATCCGGATTACGTTCATACTGTTCGATCCCCGGACCTTTGCCAAAAATCTCTGGTTGGAACCAGCGCCCCCAACGGTGAGAGCCCGGTATGAACTCGAGCGCACCGTTTTGTTTATCGACCGGGTCCAAAGGAATCCAGAAGCTTAGTACCTGCCAGCCCCTCATGGCCCAATAAGGCTGATCATTGTGCCAACGTGTTCGGTTCGGTGTCTTGGGCTCCTTTACAAACAGTTGGTCGTAGAGCAGGTTTATCTTTTCTGACGCGAGAATTTGTGCCGCCATCTCAGGCAAAGGTGAGTTGAAACAGAAATCCTGGAACCGCATCTCAGTTTCCCACAGTCGAAGGTTACCGTGAAACCGACCTCCCCCGGTTTCCGACTGATAGGCGTGAACAAACGGGCCGGGGTCACGAATATCGTGTTCGATTGCTTCGTTGAGCACCCCTAACCAGTGATCGCTGATACAACCTCGTATGACAGCTACACCATCATCGTTGTACTGTTGGATAACTTCGCTGTTGATGAGTGACATAATTGCAATTGAAGCTGAACCGGTGAGTTAATCTAACTGAGTATCCGCGTTAGTCAACTGCCGGTCTGGATTCGATCAACCCCCTTAGGCGCTAAGATCGATAAGCAGAGACGGCACCGATTTAGCCGGTTTACCACCGGCGAGCAAACAACTCGCCTTTTCAATATCTGGTGTGAACACACGGTCTTTCGATAAAAACGGCACTTCTTGGCGCAGAATGTCGACCGCACCCTCAATTGAACGAGTTGATTTAAGCGGCCTGCGAAATTCTATGCCCTGTACCGCAGCCAGATATTCCACAGCAAGTATTGATTGTGTATTGTCATTCATGTCAGCGAGTCGTCGGGCAGCAAAAGTAGCCATGCTGACATGATCTTCTTGGTTTGCCGAGGTCGGCAGACTGTCAACGGATGCGGGATGTGCGAGGCTTTTGTTTTCTGACGCAAGTGACGCAGCAGTGACGTGGGCAACCATAAACCCTGAATTAAGCCCAGCATCATCGACCAGAAAGGGAGGCAACTCACTGATACTCGAATCAATCAGCATAGCAATTCGTCGTTCGGACAACGACCCGATCTCGGCGATGGCCAGCGCCATATTATCGGCAGCGAATGCGACCGACTCGGCGTGAAAATTACCACCAGAAAGTATCTCTCCTGTGTCTGGCACAATGAGGGGATTATCTGAGACAGAGGCGGACTCTCGAAGGCATATTTCAGCTGCATGTTGCAACTGATCTAAACATGCACCTAATACCTGGGGCTGGCAACGTAAGCTGTAAGGATCCTGCACCCGATCGCACTGTGCATGGGACTGATTGATTTCACTGCTATCGAGCAGGTCTCTGAAAATAGCTGCCACTTTCTGCTGCCCGCGATGCAACCCGACCTGATGAATCCGTTTATCGAACGGCACGTAACTGCCCAGGGCCGCATCGACCGAGATAGCGCCCATCATGATCGCGTTGGCGAGATTACGTTCCGCTGTCAGTACAGCATCCAATGCTAATGCTGTCGACACCTGGGTTCCATTCAGTAATGCCAGGCCCTCTTTGGCCTCTAGTTTCAATGGCTTGAGCTCAATAGTATTGAGTGCCTGAGCCGTCGGCACGATCTCGCCTTGGAAAAAAACCTGTCCCTCACCCATCAGCGTCAGTGCCAGGTGAGCCAGAGGCGCGAGATCACCCGACGCTCCTACCGAACCTTTTTCGGGTATGACCGGTATCATGTCATTAGCCGACATAACTATCAGCCTATCAATCAGTTCTCGTCTGACCCCGGAATACCCCTGCGCCAGACTGACTATTTTGAGACAAAGCACCAACCGGACAACCCCGGGCTTCAAGGGAGACCCAACGCCTGCCGCATGCGAACGCACCAGGTTCTGCTGTAGCTCGGACAACTGGTCAGCATCGACACGTGTTTTGGCAAGCTTACCGAACCCGGTGTTAATGCCATAGGCGACAACATCAGCCGACAAAGCATCTTGAATATTTGCCCGACCGCGTTCAGCGGTCAGCCAGGCATCCTTTGGTAGTTCGATTTCTACTGGCCCAGCAATAATTTGCCGGGCCGCTGTCAGCGTGATCCGGGCCCGGTCAATTTCTAGTGTAGTCATGGGATTAATCTGTCAGTTAGCCGTTTAAGAGTATTTAGGAATTGTTCTGTCGCAACAGTCTCACCAGCATGCCGGCCTTCTGTCACAACCTCCCGACCCATAGCAATCACCGTGCGAATACTGTTATCCGAAGCCGAAAATATCCAGCTGTCCAATGCCTCATCCGCACTGCGTAGGGCCAGTCTGGGGGAATACGGATCAAGCTCGATCAGATCAGCCGGCGCACCCACAGTAATTCCCGTCAGTGATCGACCGCAGGCCTGACTACCCCCTGCAACCGCGCGGTGCACAAGCGCATTACCGTTGTGTCGTTCGTCAGAATCCATCACCAGCGCACGTCGGTGGTACTTCAAACGTTGTCCATATTCCAGAAGCTGGAGCTCCCTTGCCGGGTCGCTACAGACCTGCGAGTCCGAACCGATTCCAAATCTTCCCCCTAACGCCACAAACTCGGCTGCAGGAAATAAGCCATCACCCAGATTTGCTTCAGTCGTGGGACACAGGCCGACTACAACGCCGCTTTCTGCCATCGCCTCAAGTTCCCAACGACTTACGTGTGTCGCATGAACAAAACACCAACGATGATCGACATCGATCTCCCGACACAACCACTCAACAGGGCGGGCACCCAGCAATGCGATACATTCCTCCACTTCATTAAGTTGTTCGGCAACATGAATGTGAAAGGGTATACCAGAGTGATCTACGCGCGATACCCGGTCGAGCGTCGCCAGTTGCTCCGGCGCCACGGCCCGAAGTGAATGCGCTGCTAACCCATAGCCCCGGTTTCCTAGACCATCTGCAGACTTCCGGACCTTATCCAACAATATCAGATAGTCTTCCAGAGTGTTGTAAAACCGTTTCTGCACACCTTTCAGGTTCTGTTGATCGAATCCCCCGTAGGTATAAAGCACCGGCAACAACACCAGCGAAATACCCGCATCTTCTGCGGCGGACCACAATCGCTGGCTCATCTGGCCCTGTTTGCCCGATACATCAGATCGCGCCAGCCCCAGAAATCGTCTTTTCCTGGCGTGCGCGTTTCGGTCAGCCCGGCCAGCGCTCTCTGGTGCGAATGGGAATGGAGGTTAGGTATCCCTGGAATCACTGGTCCGGTGAGGACCAGATCTACCGACGTTTCACCAGCAGGTCCGACAGCAGCTATGAACCCTTCTGGTGTTATCTCTACCAACTGCTCTCGAGCCCACCCATCGTCCAGCCAAATCTGCTCACACCGCACGCGATGAATAGCTCTGAAACCAGCCATCTGTATAAGAACTCCTGGATCTAGGCGATCCTTCAGTTTGATTGTGGCTAAGTATAGACAACGACGAACTCTGACGAATCGTGCCACCAACGCTAAAATGCCACCATGGGCATACTGTCAAACCGCCTTCAGGCGCTTGGTATCGAATTGCCGGCTCCGCGGGAACCTGTATTCAGCTACAGCGCGGTCGTGATCGATAATGGTTTAGCTTGGGTCTCCGGGCAACTGCCCTGGCTCGATGATTCCACCAGCCTTGTGTGCAGTGGCCGGCTTGGTGAACACGTGAGTGTGCCAGAGGGCAAATCCTGTGCTCGAGCCTGCATTCTCAATGGCCTGGCCGTACTTGAAAAAACCAGTGGCAGCCTCGACAACATTGAGCGTGTGGTAAAACTAGTTGGTTATGTGGCGTCGGCAAAAGGTTTCCATGAGCAGCCCGCGGTAATCGATGCCGCATCGAATCTACTGGTCGAGATATTTGGTGATGCTGGAACCCATGCTCGTTCAGCTGTAGGGGTTGCTCAATTGCCACGCGGCGCGCCTGTTGAAATAGAGCTTGTTGTCAGATTACGCGGCTGAAGAAGCCCAAAACACAAACGCTATGTCTAACCACACAACCATCTGGGAAAACGCCCGGATTGCCACCATGCAAACCGGTACCGGACCTTACGGCCTAATTGACGACGGTTTTATCGTCGTTGCCGGCGAACAGATCCAGGACATTGGAAGTGCTAACCCTGTCCACCCGATTGCTGGAGACGTTGACAGCAGAAGAATTGATTGTGGCGGACGCCTGATCACACCGGGCCTTATCGACTGCCATACCCATCTTGTCTATGGTGGCAATCGAGCAAGCGAATTCGAACTGCGATTGACCGGCACATCATATGCCGATATAGCTGCAGCGGGAGGTGGCATTCAGTCCACCGTTCAAGCTACCCGAAATGAAGCCGAAGATGTTCTGTTTGATGCCGCTCGAGAACGGCTTCAACGAATGATCAGTCAAGGCATTACGACCGTAGAGATCAAAAGTGGTTACGGACTCGATACCGATACTGAGTCAAAGATGTTGAGAATCGCACAGCGCCTCGAACGCGACCTACCGCTGTGTGTTCACAAAACCTTCCTGGGTGCTCACGCGTTACCGCCCGAATACGCCGGCCAGCCTGACAACTATATCGACCACGTTTGTCAGCATATGCTACCCGCTATTGCTTCAGAATCCCTGGTCGACAGCGTCGACGCGTTTTGTGAAACAATTGCATTCAGTAATGAGCAGACCCGCAGGGTGTTCACCGCCGCATCTGACTTGGGTTTGCCCGTCAGGCTACACGCGGATCAGCTGTCCGATTCCGGCGGTGCCAGCCTCGCTGCTGAGTTTGCTGCGTTATCTGCTGACCATCTCGAATACACCAACGCGGCTGGCGCAAAAACACTTGGCGCTGCCGGCACCGTAGCGGTGCTGCTCCCTGGTGCGTTTTACTATCTTGGCGAAACCACACGGCCGCCAGTCAAAGCGTTTCGTGAGTACGGTGTGGATATAGCTGTTGCAACCGATATGAACCCGGGAAGCTCGCCGATGGAGTCTATTCTTCTGGCACTGAACATGGCGTGCATACTTTTCGCACTGACGCCCGAAGAAGCTTTGCGAGGCATCACTGTAGCAGCGGCTCGGGCGCTTGGGGTGCTCCAAGACAGAGGTACACTCGAACCGACAAAACGAGCTGATTTCGCGATCTGGAACGCCGCGGAACCCGCTGAGTTGTGTTATCCCATTGGCGCGCCGCAACCGGCTTGTGTAGTCAAATCTGGGCAGGTTGTAACAGGTCACCTCAGCTGATTCTCTTTCACCAAAAGCAGTCCAGCTGGTGAACTCTCACACTTTTGCTGTCTTCTTGTGCGCCGGATTAAACAATATCGGCGCCACGACATGAATTATGAGCCCGCACCAATTGTTGATTACAATGGACCTAACACTACTTACTCTTAAATTCAGTAGACCACCGGAGTACCTTTATGACGCAGCGCGCAGCGTTTAATTTCGAGAACTGGATACGACGGCACCAGCACCTGCTCAAGCCTCCAGTTGCCAATAGACATCTTTTCGACGAGCAGTCCGACATGGTCGTGATGGTGGTCGGCGGCCCTAATCAGCGCGTTGACTTCCACGATGACCCGGCAGAAGAGTTTTTCTACCAGTATGCCGGGGACATGCTATTAAAAATTGCCGAAAACGGGGAGATTTACGACATACCCATACGCGAAGGTGAGGTTTTCTTTCTACCTGCGCATGTTCGCCATTCTCCTCAACGGCCCGTTATCGATTCGATCGGTCTGGTGGTTGAAGGTGCCCGGCATTCCGGGATGAAAGACGGCTTCGAGTGGTTCTGTTTCGACTGTGGCCAACTGGTACATCGAGTGGAAGTAGAGATCAAGGACATCGTCGCGGACCTCCCGCCATTGTTTGACGCTTTTTATGAAAACGAGGCGCACAGAGGCTGTCCTCACTGTGGGGCAATTCACCCGGGCCAAGAACCACCCGCTGGATGGGCCGTTGTCTGAGGTTTGTTCATGGAGACCATCGACATCCACAGTCATTTTTTGCCAGAGACCTGGCCGGATCTGGCTATCCGGTTTGGAACTCCGGACTGGCCCTGGCTGAAACGCCTTGATCACGATCGCGCTATGCTGATGCTGGGCGAACGTGAATACAGACCCGTGTACTCTGCCTGTTGGGATATCAACAAACGACTCGAAGAGATGGACCGTGACGGTGTTCACCATCAGATCATGTGTGTGACCCCGTTACTCTTTGCCTACCAGCGCAAGCTCAGTGAAGCTGAAGATTGTGCCCGCTTGTTCAACGATCTTGCGCTAGAGATGTGTGCCCGATCAAACGGGCGCATCACCGCACTCGCTCAGGTACCCCTGCAGGATACTGATGCGTCCTGCCGCGAGCTCGAACGCGCTATCGCGGACGGTCACCGTGGAGTCCAGATTGGCAATCATGTTGCAGACCGGGATCTTGATGACGAAGGGCTCATCACTTTTCTTCAGCATTGTGCCAGTATCGATGCGCCTGTACTGGTCCACCCCTGGGACATGCTGGGCCGGGAAAGAATGGATCGCTACATGATGCAGTGGTTGGTCGCGATGCCGGCAGAGACTCAACTTTCCATACTGTACCTGATTCTTTCCGGTGCCTTCGAACGACTTCCAGAATCTCTCAAACTGTGCTTCGCGCACGGCGGTGGTAGTTTTGTATTTTTGCTCGGCCGAGTAGACAATGCCTGGCGTCAGCGCGATATTGTTCGCGAAAACTGCCCTAATCTCCCGTCAAGCTACGTATCCCGGTTCAGTGTCGATTCGGCCGTCTTTGACGAAGCTGCGCTACGCCTGCTGATCGACGTCATGGGTGAGGAGCGCGTGATGTTCGGCACGGACTACCCTTTTCCACTCGGTGAACAGGATATGGGCGCGCTGATACGTTCAGCCACGAGTATTTCGCCTGACGAGCAGTCAAAACTACTCAGTCTTAACGCAAAGTCGTTTTTTCTTGCTCCCTGAATGGCTGATTTCTACTCATTGAAAGTTCGTACTGGTCTAGATCAAGAATCTAGGTACAGTCTATAGCGTAACTATCTTGATTTACTGCGTCTTTGTACTTATCCTGATGTCATCGAAGTCAAAGTGAAAAGCTCGGGCCGGACTGGGTAGGTGCGCCATCACTCCCTAGCCGCCGTGTAGACCATCGCCGAGGTGCAGACATGACTGCCAATCATCTAGCTGATCTAAGAACCATCATTGAGCGCCTTGACTCATGTGGCCGACTAACTCGCGTGACCACAGAGGTTGACCCAAAATTTGACCTTGCCGGAATCGCTGCCCACTTCGAATCGAAACCACGCGCGGTACTGTTCGAAAAGGTAAAAGGTTACGACGTGCCCGTGTTCACGGGCCTGTACTGGTCAAGGGAATTACTGGCACAACTGATGGCTCAGGAAGAGGCCACCCTGCCGGGCTTTGTCAGCGGCTGTATACAGAACTGGCAAAAAAAACCTGTACCCCCAGTCATGGTCGACCACGGACCGATTCTTGACGCGGGCCCCCACCCACTGGATCTATCGACTCTACCTATACCAATTCACGCAATAAAAGATGGAGGACCATATTTTGATGCGGCGGTTGTCATCGCTCGGGATCCAGAAACCGGCGTGCGAAACGCTTCTATTCAAAGGTTCATGGTCGTCGACAAAGATACCCTTCACATCAACATCGATGCAGGCCGGCATTTGGGCCTGTACCTAGAAAAAGCAAAGCAGAGGAACGAATCCTTAACATTCTCCCTGAATTGTGGTGTTGGCCCAGGTCTCCATTTTGCAGCCGCTACGCCGGCTGAAGCCGCGCCGCCGGACACGGACGAACTTGGAATTGCAAGCGAGTTTCATGGTGCCCCGCTCGAACTGGTACACGGCCGCACCCTACCGGTGCACATCGTGGCCAATGCCATGTACGCGCTGGAATGCGAAATGATTCCAGGCGAGCTCGGTGATGAAGGCCCCTTTGCGGAAGTCACTGGCTACTACGCAAGTCGTGAGCCTCGGCCAGTTGTGCATGTCCGTGCTATTCACGCCCGGCCCGATCCCGTATTCCAGACCATCTTATCCGGTAGCGAAGTATGGAATTCCGTTGGACTGTTGGGAGAAGCCAATGTGCTGGCGACCCTGCAGCGGCAGGTTCCCGGGACCCGCGATGTCTACTTTAGCCATGGCGGATGTGGGTTCTACCATGCTGTCGTTCAAATCGAACAGCAACGTGCCGGCTGGTCTAAACAGGCGGTCATGGCCACCTTCAGTGCCTTTCCGCCACTGAAGATGGTCACTGTCGTTGATGAAGATGTAGATATTCGCAACTCGTCCGACGTCGAATGGGCTATGGCCACGCGACTAAACGCGAGCACCGGTATCGTCACGATAGAAAACAGCTTCGGTCACGGCCTGAATCCTACTTTTCCGGACTACCTCGGCACGAAGGTCGGTTTCGATTGTTGCCGACCTTATCCACACACCACTGAATTCGACAGGGCCAACTACAAACCAGTCGACATCGGTAACTATTCGATCCAGATCCCGGAAATTGAGCAACCCCAAGAAAAGAGTCTGCCTTTAAAAGAGCGAATCGCAGCCGACATCAGGATGACCGTTGCACACGCTACCCAACCCTCGCTCAAAGAACGGATTCAACATGATGTTAGCGCTAGTCACCGGCACAGCGGCGGACCGTCCCTCAAGGATCGTATCCGTCTGGATGTACGCCACACCCAGCACCATGCTGGGATCCAGGCGTCACAGGAACAGACTCGCTTGACCGAAGCCGCCAACGATCAAGCCAGGCCAAAAGCCAGAATCGGACTCGTCAGGGGATGAAACAACGTCTTATCGTTGGAATCTCGGGTGCCAGTGGCGCGATCTATGGCATCCGCTTGCTTGAGATTCTTCAAAATCTGACGGAAATCGACACCCACCTAATCATCAGCAAAGCTGCCAAGCGGACAATAGTGCTGGAAACAGACTACAAAATAGATCAGGTGGAGCGACTGGCGGACGAGGTCTTTCCAGATCATGATATCGCTGCCAGCGTCTCGTCTGGCTCTTACCAAACGTCCGGCATGGCCGTTATCCCGTGCTCGATAAAGACCCTTTCCGGCATCGCCAACAGCTACGCAGACAATCTGCTTGTACGTGCTGCTGACGTGGTTCTCAAAGAACAACGGAAACTAGTGCTGGTTCTTCGGGAGACGCCGTTACACCTGGGCCATACGCAACTGATGACTCGTTCGATCGAAATCGGTGCAACACTTCTTCCCGCTATGCCCGCCTTCTATCATCGACCCTCTACAATTGACGACCTGGTAAATCAGACTGTAAATCGAGTGCTCGATCAGTTTGACATTGAACTACCCGAAGACCTGTTTGAACGCTGGGCGGGGTCATCAAGGGAATAATCGTCAGGCCTGCAACTCGTGACTATTCACTGGCAAGATAACCCGGCCCGGCTCGATCATGTAATGCTTGAATCAGACGATCCGAGCAATCTGGCCAACTTCTACTGCGAAGCCCTGCGCATGACCCAAACGATTCAGGGATCACTGATTAGGGTTGAAGGTGCGGGAAGGAAACTGCTGATTGGAAGTGGTTCCTCACGCAAACTGGGATTCGGTGCCTACGGATTCGACTCCGACGCAGGTCTGACGCAGCTTCGTCGTAGCCTTGAAAGTGCCGGCATCACTCTGGACGAGTCACCAAGCCCCTTGTTTTCTGATCACGCATTTTCACTGACGGATCCTGATGACAATCGACTGGTGTTTGGCCGTTCTAGCGGTATTTCAAATTGCTCCACGATGCCGGCCCGGCTACAACACCTCGTCGTGGCTACAGATGCGATGGCTCCGATGCTCGATTTCTATGCAGGACAATTGGGGTTTACCATTACAGACCGCGTTGAGGATGAAGCCGGTGATCTTCGTGCCTGTTTCCTTAACAGCGATGGTGAACACCATAGCTTTGCCTTTTTCAAGGCCAACGAAAAACGACTGGACCATCATGCCTACGAAGCCGGAGAATGGAACCTCATCCGCGATTGGGCAGATCACCTGGCCGATCTGGATGTCAGAATCGTCTGGGGACCTGGACGCCATGGCCCAGGCAATAATCTTTTTTTTATGATAAACGATCCCGACGGTAACTGGGTGGAGATCTCGGCTGAACTGGAACAGCTGACCTGCGAACGCCAGGTGCGGATCTGGCCACACGGTGAAAAGGCACTGAACTTGTGGGGACCCGGTTACCTTCGCAGCTAGGAAAATCTTATGAAGCTAGTCACATTCACCCAATCGGGGAAACAGAGTTACGGGTTTGTCGATAACGATACGATTACCGACATTGGACAAATGCTGGCCAGTACACATCCCGATCTTAAGTCTCTGATCGGTGATGATTATGCCAAACTGATTTCTAGCAGTGCCGACACCGCACCGCGGGTCGCTCTGAGCGATGTCCAGCTTCTGCCTCCCATTACCAACCCCGACAAAATAATCTGTGTGGGTCTTAATTATGAGAGTCATCGCAAAGAAACTGGTCGTCCCGAGGTTGAATTCCCTACCCTGTTTACTCGGTTTGCCAATAGCCAGATTGGTGATGGTGAAGCGATGTGGCGGCCAGCGGAATCAACCAGTTTCGATTACGAAGGGGAACTCGCCGTAATCATTGGCTCTGGTGGTTGGAAAATTCCTGAAGACAAAGCGCTGGAACATGTCGCAGGCTATTCCTGCTACAACGATGGATCCGTTAGAGACTGGCAGCGACACACCAGCCAGTTCACACCGGGTAAAAATTTTCGCCATACCGGCCCATTCGGCCCGTGGCTCGTCACCACCGATGAGATACCCGATCCAAGCACCCTTACCCTGACCACACGCCTCAACGGTGAAGTCATGCAACATGCGACGACTGATCTTTTGATATTTACGATCCCCGTTCTTATTAACTATATCTCCCGGTTTACGCGCCTTGAGCCAGGTGATGTGATCGTCAGTGGAACTCCGGGCGGTGTCGGCTTTAAACGCGATCCCCAGGTCTTCATGAAACCAGGTGACGTTGTTGAAGTTGAAATCAGTAAGATCGGTATCCTCAGGAATCCGATTGAAGCAGAATCGATGGATTAGGCTGGCGCTCGAAAAGGCTGATCTTTCTTTCTCGGAAGTATGTAGCTCAAGCAAAAGTGCCTGGAACTCAAGATACACATTATCAAGTAGTGGTGGTCGGTGCTGGTCCGACCGGTCTGATCACAACAAATCTGCTTGGACAAGACGGCATAAAAACACTGCTGGTCGAGCAACACCAGTCGACTGTCTCACAACCACGGGCCGTATCCATTGACGATGAAGCCCTGAGAACAGTCCAATCAGTTGGTCTGATCAAAGAAGTACTGGCCGACGTTGCCCAGGACTACGGCTCCTGGTACTTCACATCCACTGGTCGGTGTTTTGCCAGAGTTGAGCCCCAGACCCGTGAATTTGGTTACCCGCGCAGAAATGCCTTCCAGCAACCCCGCCTAGAAGCCACACTTTGCAACGGTCTGAACCGTTTTAGATCGGTGACAACCTGGTTCAGGCACACACTAGAATCGGTCAAACAGACAGAAGATCTAGTTAAACTGGTTGTGCAACCCCCTGAAGGCGACACCATTGTTGTCAGTTGTGATTACCTGGCTGCCTGTGATGGCGGTCAGAGTACATTGCGGCGTTTGCTCGATATTCCACTGGAAGGTTCTACCTACGAACAGCGATGGCTGATCGTGGATACTGTCAACACCAGTAACGATTTCCGACAGACCCAGGTCTTTTGCAATACCGCCCGACCGGCCATTTCATTACCCGGACCCGATCAGTCGCGTCGCTTTGAGTTCATGCTTCATGAGCATGAAACTGACGATCTGGCCGATGACCACGCTTTTATCAACGAACTTCTTCTGGCACATGGCGAGCATCGATTACCGAACATCATCCGTCGACAGGTATACACTTTTCAAGCCCGCACCGCAGAAAGCTGGCGCCGTGGGCGGATTTTTCTTCTCGGTGATGCCGCCCATTTGAGTCCGCCATTTGCCGGCCAGGGCATGAACAGCGGTATCCGGGATGCACATAATTTTGCCTGGAAGGCAGTACAGGTATTACGAGCAGGTTTCCCGGACACCCTGCTGGATACTTACGAAATCGAACGGAAACCACATGCCAAGGCATTGATTGAACTGGCGGTCCTGATGGGACGATTCATGATGCCCCCGGGGCGTCTACGCGCCTGGTTCGTTCAATGGGGTCTTATCCTACTTAAATTGATACCACCCGTTCAGCATTACATCACGCAGATGAAATTCAAGCCCAAACCAGTGCTGGGAGCGGGTCTGGTGGCAGGCAATTCCCCCTGGGTAGGCCGTTTGTTTATACAGCCACGATTAGAACTGCCCGACCGCTCCATCACACTGCTGGATGACCTGATAGGGAATCGCTTCACTTGCCTTTTCTTTGGAAACCCAACTGACAAACCCGATCGACTACCGCAATGTTATGTGGGCCTAAACGCCCCGATCAACTGGCTTTGGATCACCCCTGGTACTTTTATGGCAACCAAGGACTCGGGCATCGCCGAAGCGCGGGATCTAGATGGTGAAATAGAGCGCGCCTTTGCCGATGCGCCCGGCTCTGGCATTCTGTTGCGACCCGACCACTACGTCGCAGCTGTCCTGATGGCGGAGAATATTTCCGATGCGGATTGTTTCAACAGGCTATTCGATAAACGGTTTTATGCTCAACCAGAGGACTGACCGAATCGATCCAGCCTACGCTCACACTCAAATACCTTTCGGTATAGATCACAGCATACTACTATCCATCCCAATCAAACGCTCAAGCAAAGCCTGATCCTCCCGGAGGATTTCACTGCTTCCATCTCGGACAATCCGACCGCGATTCATAACAATACAACGCTCAGAAAATTCCAGCGCCACTCGACTATTCTGTTCCACCAAAACAATCGTCATCGACGATTCCTCCCGCAAAAGATTTATAACTGACTGCAGCTCTTCAACAATGACCGGTGCAAGACCTTCTGAGGGTTCGTCCATCAGCAACACGTTTGGATTTCCGACCAGTGCCCGCCCGATCGCCAACATCTGCTGCTCTCCACCTGACAACGGGTTACCAAGGTGTTGTCGGCGAGCATCGAGTTGCGGAAAGATCGAATAGACTCGCTCACTCGTCCAGGGACCGGCCCGCACCGCAACCGCCAGATTTTCATCAACAGTCAGCGAGGGGAATATGACACGCTCCTGTGGCACCAGCCCCAGCCCGTTCCAAACACGTTGATAGGGTTTGGCAGCGGTGATTTCCTTCCCATTTACGTACACTGAACCACTGTGCAGATCAGTGTGCCCCATGATGGTCATCAGCAGGGTCGATTTCCCTACCCCGTTGCGCCCAATAACACTGACAGCCTCCCCGGCCAGAATCTCCAGGTCTACATTTTCCAAGGCAACGGTCTCGCCATAACCGGCACTGACAGATACCAACGACAAGCCCGAATCAGCCACGATCGACCTCTCCGAGATAGACCGCACGCACCCTTTCATCTGCTGCAATTACCTCGGGTTCTCCCTCTGTCAACACAGCACCGGAGACTAAAACAGTGATGTAATCCGCGACACTGAAAACAATTTCCATATCATGCTCGATGATCAACACCGTGATGTCGCTGGACAGGGCACTGGCTGCGTCCAGGATGTGCTGGCTCTCGGAAGACGGGATGCCAGCAGCCGGTTCATCGAGCAATAAAACGCTTGGTCTCTGTCCCAATGCAATGACAATTTCAACCAGACGTTGCCGGCCATAAGGCAACTCATCAATCCGTCGTAGAGCATCCTCATCGAGCTCAAAATTACCTAATAAATCCATTGCTTCATCAGTTACTTCAGAATACGACGACAATGGCCGAAACATCGAAGATGCGATACCCTGACGTTCGGCTATCGCCAAGACGACGTTTTCAAGAACAGTTAGGCCCCGAAACAACTGGTTGATCTGAAAGGTTCGAGCTAATCCACACCGACTTCGCTCAGCCTCACCCAGCCCCGTAATGTCCTGGCCGTTTAGGATAATCTGGCCACTGGATGGTGCCAAAGCACCGGTAATCAGATTAATGAATGTCGTCTTTCCCGCACCATTGGGCCCTATCAACGCATGACGGGCACCTCGTTTCAGTGTGAAATCAATGTTATGGGCTACTTCCAGTGCTCCGAAATTCTTGTGCAACCCGATCACCTCAAGCGCGAAGTCACTCATGGTGCTGTCCTGTCGAATAATTTTCTCAGTCGGTCAAAGATTCCGAGCAAACCCCCTCTGGCAAACATCACTGTGAGGACAAGAAGCAATCCGACGCCGAACTCCCAGAACTCCGGACTCATCTTGGCCAGTTCATCCTCTAGTACCAGATAGGCCACCGCACCGGCAAAGGCACCGTACAGTCGACCGACGCCGCCTAGAATTAGGATTATTAGGATCGTGCCTGAGCGAGCAAAACTCAAAACATCCAGCGTTACATAGGCGTTGGATTCCGCAAACAGGCCGCCAGCAAGTCCTGCGATGCCGGCAGACACCCCGTAGACGATAACCAAGCGTCGGTAAACTGGCGTTCCGACTGCATGCATCCGTGCAGAATTCTCTCGAATGCCGATCAACGACATGCCAAAGGGAGAATTCACCACAATCCTCACCCCAACAAATACCAGAAAAAGCACAGCCAACGAATACCAATAATAGGTATGGCCCCAAAGATCATACTCAAACAGACCCAGCAATGGTGCAAAACTCACACCAGTCAGTCCGTCAAAACCACCCGTAACATCTTCGTTGACATTCGCAAATTCCTGCAGGCAGATTGCTGTCGCTAGCGTCAACATCAGCAACGTCAGACCGTGATAGCGCAGCAGCACAGCACCCGAAATGAATCCGACAATCGCCGCAACAAATCCCGCAAGCAGCAACGCCGATATCGGTTCAGTCCAGCCCAGATGGGCCGACACCATACCTGCCGTGTAGGCACCCACGCCGAAGTAGGCGGCATGACCCAGAGTCACCACACCGGCAAAACCAACCACGAGATCGAGTGAAAGCGCAAAAATTATAGTGATGAGCACTTGCGTGCCAAAGGCCATGTAGTCGGGCAATACAAAAAATGCTGCAACGGCCAGTATCCACGGTAACCCTTCCCACCACTTAAGACGACTACGGCGGGCAAAGTATCCCCTGGCTTTTTGGTCCGGAGTCATGGGTTTTTAGCCGTGTCGACCATACAAGCCTGTGGGCTTTAGCAGCAGAATCACGATAGTGACGGCATAAATAAAGAAGGCACCGCCTTCAGGCCAGAGATACTTTCCACCGTTGTCAATTACGCCCAGTACCAAAGCTGCCACGAAAGTACCCTTGATCGTGCCCAGGCCACCCACCGCGACCACAATCAGGAAAAGAACCAAGTACTGAATGGCAAAACTGGGACTCAGCCCTAGAATATCTACTGCAAGACCGCCACCCAGAGCCGCTAGGCCGCTACCCAATGCGAAGGTAAAACGAAACAGCCTATCGACATCGATACCCACCGATTGCGCCATCATGCGGTTGTCTACAGCAGCCCGGACTCTTGCACCTATCAGGGTCTTTTCAAATCCATACCAGATTCCAGCAGCCATGCTCAGCCCAACAGCAACCATAAACAGGCGGTAGGCTGGAAAGCTGCGGAATCCCAGGTCGATCTGACCACGAAGGCTATCAGGCACTTTGATCGGGACTGGGTCGGGGCCAAAAACGTAAGTGAAGCTTGCCGTTGCCATAAATACCAAACCGATACACAGCAATACCTGATCAAGCTCCCCGGCCTTGTACAGCGGCGCATAAAGAAAACGCTCGAAGGGGAGACTGACAACAGCCACACCGACTGCGCCGATGAGCAGAGCGGGAATAAACGGAACCCCGGCAACTGACATCAGGCTGGTAACAAAATACCCGCCAGCCATGGCAAATACGCCATGGGCAAGATTCACAAATCCCATAAGCCCCATCGTGACAGACAAGCCGACGGAGATGATGAACAAAATCATCGCGTAGGCCAGGCCATCAAATATGATGCTGATAATGATGTTGCTAAGCTGACTCACGTAGGCACCAGCAAATCGGAACTATGTCAGGAATGAGCACGACCGGATGTCACCAGCGTACTCTCACTTACTGGGACAATCCGATTGCCCCGCCGGGTCACTCACCCGACGGGGATCGAAATCAATTACTGGCGCACTTACCCAGCTGATTCGCCTTGCAGGGATCTTTCACCTGAGAGATAGAACTTAATACTTTGATCTTCAGCCGACCGCCGGACTTCACCACCTCATGAACGTGTTGATCCTGAACAATATCGCGAGTTTCCGGATCAATCATGATAGGTCCTCGCGGGCTGTCAAACTTCCATCCCTTGAGAATATCCATGGTTGCCTCAGCTGAAATGTTGCCGTCCAGTTCGCGAATAACCTGCACGATTGCTGCCATACCATCGTAACCGGCGACTCCCATGAAATCGGGTGTGGTATCAGCACCGTATGCCGCCTTCCAGGCCGCAACAAAGGTTTGATTTTCCGGCGTTTCATAATCGGCAGAATAGTGATGCACCGTCACCATACCCACAGCCGAGTCGCCCATTCCCTGGAGTTTTGTATCTTGGGTGATATCACCCGGGCCAATCAATCGTATACCCGCACCTGCCATGTCCAAATCAGAAAACGTCTTGACTACGGCACTGGCATGATTCCCCGCTGGGACAAAAACATAAAAACAATCAGGCTTGGCGTCTTTGACACGCTGGAAAAACGGCGTGAAGTCTGGGACTTCTCGCGGCCCACCCATAGGAATGGCATCTACGACTTTACCGCCCGCTCCTTCAAAACCGAACTTAAAAGCAGCGACGCTGTCTTTGCCGGGTGGGTAGTCGGTATAGCCACTCGCGGCACTGTTACAGTTCAGAGTATTCTTGGCGTATTCGCCCATCGGCACGCCGGCCTGCCACATGGTGAATGAAACCCGCGCAATGTAGGGAGACAGATTAGGGATCCATGCGGTACCTGCATTCATGATCACCATCGGTACTTTACCCTGCGTCACTAACGGGGCGCTGGCCATGGCATTGGGTGAAAATACAAACCCCGTCAACAGATCCACCTTTTCGCGCGTGATCAACTCCTGTACTGCGGTCTTGGCTATGTCGCCCCCGGGTCGTTTTGAGTCCCGCTTGATTAGTTCGATCTGGTGGCCACCCAACTGGTCGCCATGCAAACTCAAATACAGACTCATGCCCCGGTCGATCTGCTGTCCAAACTGGGCAGCCCCTCCGGTATAGGGCAATACGACTCCAACCCGAACGTTCTTTGCTTCGGCAACCGATGACACTCCAATGACTGCCGCCGCAGCGATAACCAATAATCCCTTTCTACATTTCATAACGTTCCTCCTTTTCGGTTCGGAAAGTTGCTCCATCTGGCCTCAACTCGATATTGCCTCATGACCAGTAGAAGAACTCGGTGAATACTAAACCATAGTCACCAGCGCTGTAAAAAGCCAGATCGCTGATCGAATTCGCAACATACGGCGCTCGCAGGGCGAACAGACACGTAGGCGATGTTTATTTTGGACAGAGAATCATACTGGAGCGAGTAAGGCATCGGTGTTAGCCAGCCCGAACTGATCGATGATTTCACCACTGAATTGCCAACTGAAGCGCCGAAGCAGCGCCTGTCCCGCAACCACAAACGTCCATAACCTATTCAGGCTTGTAAGCCGTGGCTTTGATTTCAATCACCAGATGTGGGTGGGGTAACTGATGGACTGCCACCGTGGTACGGGCAGGCCGACTTTCACTGAAGTACTCCGCGTACACTTCATTGTAGCCCCCAAAATCATTCATATTCACCAGAAAGGTCGTCACATCCACGATATCGGCCAATGTGCAATCCATGCTTTTGAGAATATCCGCTATATTGTCAATGACTGCCCGAGTCTGCATCCGGATATCCAGCCGCGTGGTACCCTGGTCGTCCACCTGCGCACCAGCGATAGAATTATCTGCTCGCCGGGCACTGATCCCCGATATAAACAAATAATCCCCGGCTCGACGGATATGGGGGTATGTGCCGCGAGGCGTCGCTTTTTCACGCAATGTTTTTGAAGACATGCTGTGTTCTCATTGAATAAAACCGGCCCATAGTCTAGTGCTCAACAATATCTGACAGAACCACACTCCTGACTGCATCAGGTACAAACCGGTTACGTAGTATTGGCGTGCAGAGTCCTATAAAGTATAAATGGGTCACGCCAGCCTGTAACGCTTTGCCGCGCTGCCCCGAATACCGTATACCCACTGCACTGGAGAACACCATGACTGGTTCTGACCCGTATTCCAAAATCTATGAAGAACTCATTGGCTTTGTACCGCCCAAGATTCAGCATCGCATCCGCTTAGGGCTCGAAACTGATCCGGAACTGCTGGAAGTAATCGAGAATGTTCGCGAAAAAGCAATGTATCCGGATTGTTTTGATGTTAAAACAGCTCAGCTGATTTTGTTTGCGGTGTTAATCTCGCACGTGTCACCGGCATCGGAATTTCACGCCAGGGGGGCTGTACGCGCCGGTGCTACGAAAGAAGAACTCCATGCCGTTGCAGGACTTGCTTTCCTGTTTCGAGGACTGCCAGCGTTTAATCTAGCGGCCGAAGTGATCAACAAGATCTTCGACGAATAGAGGCCGATCAACGATGCCGCTAGAATGCCTGATGAAACCGTCCCGGGCGGTTTTCTCGGCAATGTACTCGACAATTCACGGATAACTCACATGTCGACTCTGAATCAGAACCCGCTGCCTTTCTTTATCAATGGGCAATATGTGTCGCCGACTGGGCGCCAAACCTTCGAAAACATCAATCCGGCAAACGGGACGCTGAACTTCGACGTGCTAGAAGGTAATGCTGACGACATCGATCACGCAGTAAATTCAGCGCGGTCTGCGCTCGCCGGCCCGTGGGCCAACATCGATGTTGACAACCGTGCTCGCATACTCCACAAGGTTGCCGACTTGATCGACAAACATCGCGATGAATTTCTTGCTGCCGAAATTTCAGACACCGGCAAACCGGTACAACTGGCCGGGCATATCGATATTCCACGTGGAGCAGCCAATTTCAGGGTCTTTGCCGATGCCATCAAAAGCCAGTCTGACGAGACGTTCCGCATGCCGACGCCCGATGGGGGTGAAGCTATTAACCTCACTGTGCGCAAGCCTAAAGGCGTTATTGCCGTTATCTGCCCCTGGAACTTACCGCTTCTGTTGATGACCTGGAAAGTCGCGCCTGCACTCGCCTGCGGCAACACCGTGGTCGTGAAACCCTCTGAAGAAACCCCTGCAACAGCTACTTTGCTGGGCAGGATTATGAATGAGGCCGGCATCCCACCCGGCGTCTACAACGTCGTTCATGGTTTCGGACCTGACTCGACGGGTGAGCACTTGGCTGGCCATCCCGATGTTGATGCCGTCACTTTCACCGGCGAAACCAAGACTGGCGCCGCGATAATGAAGTCTGTAGCAGACGATATCAAGGACGTGTCTTTTGAACTGGGCGGCAAGAATCCCGGCGTGATATTTGCTGATGCCCATTTCGAGCAGGCGGTAGAGGGAACGACCCGCTCTATATTCGCAAACTGTGGTCAGGTGTGCCTGAGCACGGAACGGATCTACGTTGAGCGCCCCATCTTCGATCGTTTCACTGAAGCATTGGCGGAACGCGCAACCAGTCTCGTCCGCGGTGACCCCTTTGCTGAAAAAACCTCAATGGGCCCGTTAATCAGCAGCATCCACCGCGACAAGGTTCTTAACTACTACCGCCGTGCGACAGAACTCGGCGCCAATGTAATCGTGGGTGGGGGCGCTCCCGAGATGCCGGCACCGTGGCAACACGGCTACTGGATAGAACCCACTCTATGGACCGGACTCGATGAGACCAGCCCGATCGTCAAAGAAGAGATCTTCGGGCCATGCTGTCATATAAGACCATTTGACGACATAGACGAAGTAGTCAACCTTGCCAACGATACAGAATACGGCCTTGCTGCCACGTTGTGGACTCAGGACGTGAAAAAAGCGAACCGGGTTGGTACAAGGATCGACTGTGGAATTACCTGGGTGAACTGTTGGTTTTTGCGCGACCTCAGGACCCCGTTTGGTGGTGCCAAAAAATCTGGGATCGGCCGTGAAGGTGGAGAGTACTCACTGGAATTCTATACCGAGCTACAGAACATCTGCCTTAAAGTTTAGTTTGTAGTTGTCAGTTAACGTGAGCAACATCCGACAAAGGCGAGCACCCTGGTACAGAACACCTGTAGATCACACGACGTTGAAGCACCTGGTGCAGACCAATGACTGGATCGGACTTATTTACCTCGGTGGGTTTATCGTGGCACTCAGCTTTTCTGGCTATCTCGCTTTCCTGAGCATCGATACGCTGTGGTCCATTCCGGCTTTTCTGACCTACGGCGGGATCTGGGTATTCGCCACCTCAATTGTGCATGAAACCTGTCACGGCACGGCCTTTCGCAGTCGCTGGCTGAATGAGACGGTGCTGTTTCTGGCCGGACTATTGGTACAACAAACCCCAACTGGCCTGCGCTGGACTCACGTCAGACATCATAATCACACGGGCATGGTGGATAAGGATGTAGAACTGGTACTGACCAATCCGCTGTCATGGCGCAGTTTCCTATTGGGTCAGTTATGTGATGTAAACAGTATCTTCTATTACTTTAAATTGGTTGTATTGCTTGCTATTGGGAAACCCGATCAAGAACACCGGGATTGCCTAAGTAAAATAGCCCTTAGGCGAGCCTACTGGGAGGCTCGAGCATTCTTAGTGGTGTATGTTCTGATCGTTCTCTGGTCGATTGGGCTACAAGCCTGGTGGCCCTTTTTAGTATTTCTTTTTCCCCGAATAGCCGGTGCACCGGTTCACGGTGTGATCCTGGCTACTCAGCATATTGGATTGGCGCAAAATGCACGCGACTATCGTATGACTACCCGCACGATGTTGGTAAACCCGCTACTGCGCTTTGTTTACTGGAACATGAACTATCACATCGAACATCATATGTACCGGATGGTGCCGTTTCATGCCCTACCGGCCCTGCACACCGAGGTTAATAAATTCGTCCTAACTAATCAGGCCCCTACCGAAGACCATGCAAAAGAACGACTACTCAGTCGATTCCGTCAATAAAATGCTGACATTGCCACTGCCCGATGATTGGCCATAACTACCGTACTGCCGACCGTGATACTGTGACTCATTATCCAATGTTCCCAGGAAGGTCGCCAGATTGCGCCCTCCCATCTCAGCCATAACAGCCTTTGCATAATCCGGAAATTGCCGCTGAGCCTGTTGGACTTGGCCGGAACACAGTAGATCAATGAATGCATGGTCCCGCTTTTGCTCGTTGTCTGACGGCCAGCGGTCTGGTCCACGAACAAGTCGGTGTGACAACGCCGTGCTCGCCAGAAACGCAATTCGCCGGCCGCTCACTTTCGCCGCTTGCGCAACAGCAGCGCCCACAGCCATACACTCGCCGATATCAGCCATCACACAACATCCAAGTAGCACAACCGGAAGACTGAACTCCGGGTCGAGGTAAACGAGTGGTACGTAGGAACCGTAATCAAAACGGTGATTTGATGTCCGGCTCTGGCCACCAGGGAATCCAGCCTTTTCAATTGCTGTAGACAGCGCTGCAGCAAATTCCGGGTGGCCCTGAATGGAATAATCGATGCCCGGTATGAGGTCGGGACACTCTTCCCCAACACACATCCCATCATGGTGAGCCTGATGGGTAACGTACCAGTTAAAGGTGGTTACCCAGTGTGTTGAATGCACAACCCATAGATCGGGTTCGAGTGAACGGATGGCCTCACCCATCTCTCTCGCACCATCCATTACCCCAGAGAGGAAATCAGGCGCACCATCGGGATTGGCCATACGCGGCGTATGAGGACTCATTGCATGTGCCACGATT
>LUME01000080.1_pt2 | contig 30099 bp, 30 predicted proteins | sample 729951 | NCBI WGS metagenome assembly LUME01 (sample SAMN03860271, study PRJNA289734) | marine metagenome | biome: seawater column; feature: ocean; material: water; isolation source: Red Sea water column Station 34 - depth 200m | place: Saudi Arabia: Red Sea | collected 2011-10-15 | depth 200 m | reverse complement strand
TGAACCAGTTGAAGTGATTGAACCAGTTATATCACTTGCTAATGTTACTTTACCTAATGATGCAGTATCTGCATTTTGTAAGAAAGAACCAGTATTTGTTGAAACTACATAAGAAGCACTCTCCGCGAGAACTACATTTAATGAACCAGTTGAAATTGATGTTACATAAGACGCACTTTCTGCAAGGAATTGGTGTAAGTCACTACCACTTGCAAAAGGTGAAATATGAACCGTATCTATAAGTTCTAATTTACCAAATGATGCGGTTGAATTAATTGAACCACTTACTCCCAATCCGAGAGTTAAATCGTGACTTGCGGATAACATACCTAAATATGAACCACTTATTACTGCTGATGTAAACGATTCTGGTAAATTACTTAAATCACTTCCATCACCTAATAATTTTCCAAATGAACCTGTTGAAGTTAATGAACCACTTACTCCCAATCCGAGAGTTAAGTCATTACTTCCTGATAATAAACCTAAATATGAACCACTTATCTCAGTTCCTTTTGCGTAATCATCTAAAATTGTTTGAACACTACTACCACTTGCGAAACTACCAGTTTCACTTTCTACTACATAACTTGAACTTTCTGCTAATATTTGGTGTAAATTACTACCACTTGCGAAACTACCAGTATTAGTAGAAACCACATACGATGCACTTTCTGCTTGAATTATTTGTAAGTCTGAACCACTCGCGAAACTACCAGTTTCACTTTCTACTACATAACTTGAACTTTCTGCAAGGAATTGGTGTAAATCACTACCACTTGCAAAAGGTAATCCACCATAATCTGCTAATTTTAAATTTCCAAATGATGCAGTTGAAGTAATTGAACCACTAACTCCACCAACACTATCGATAGTTAATTTAGAACCAGTTGCTTCAATTGAACCTGTAAATCTATGAACATCATCTAATGTATCACCTAATTTATTAGAACCAGATGCATATTGTATAGATGACGGTTAAGTCATTACTTCCTGATAATAGTCCTAAATATGAACCACTTATTTCAGTTCCTTTTGCGTAATCATCTAAAATTGTTTGAACATTACTTCCACTTGCGAAACTACCAGTTTCACTTTCTACTACATAACTTGAACTTTCTGCTAATATTTGGTGTAAGTCACTTCCACTTGCGAAAGGTAATCCACCATAATCTGCTAATTTTAAATTTCCAAATGAACCAGTTGAGATTAAAGAACCACTAATGGTATTAGAACCGCCACCTTGAAATGAACCACTAATAGCGGCTGGGTCTGCTACATTTGTTAGGTCTCCACCATCTCCAAATATTTTACCAAATGAGGCTGTTGAAGTTATTGAACCAGTTATATCACTTGTTAGTGTAACTTTACCTAATGAACCAGTATCGGCATCTACTAAATAAGAACCACTTTCATCTAATATTTGTTGAACATCAGAACCTGATGCAAATGAACCAGTTTCGGTATCAAATGTTGCGAAATTACTACCTGTTGCGATTAAATATCCAATAGAAGCTGTATTAAGGGATATAACTCTATCAAATGATGATGTTGAACCCAATGAACCTGATATATCACCTTCAAAGTTGATATTGTCCATTACTTCTACTGAACCTGAAATGTGTTGTGAACCAGATAATTTTAAAGAACCAGTTATGGTTGCGTCTGTTGTTAAGACGCTTTGAATGGTATCATCACTCGAACTTGAGCGATGTAGATAGATTTTACCGTCAGCGGTATTAACTGCTAATTCACCTAACTCTAAAGATGATGTTTGCGGTGTTTTACCAACGACGGCACTTCGTTTTAATTTGATTACTTGTGCCATATGGTTCTTTCTTTAAAAATATATATATATTTGACTATATTTATAGTCATTAATAAATATAAGAAAGTTAAAAAGTTTGACTTTTTATTTAGAAACTTCCACCATCAATTTCATCAGTTATAACCCAATTTGTTCCGTTATATTGAACAATTTGTCCACTTGCAGAAGCTACTGGAACTAAATCCACAGTTTTGTTGGAATAATTCACATACATTAAACTATGACTGACTGGGGAAGTGTAATTTAGAGTTAAATCGTTTCCTACTTGTAATGGTGAACCTGATACTTGTAGTCCTGCTTGTGCATCAATTCTACCTGTGGAATCTAATACTCCATTTACAATAAGGTTTTGGTCATTTAAATCTAATAGGTTTGTATCGGAATCTATACCAATATTGGCTCCGTCATCTATAACAATACTTCCATTTATCGTTAAAGTGTTAGTAGAAAGAGTTAATAAGTCTAAGTCACTGGACACTCCGACTCTACTACCAGATAACACCATATCACCGATATTTACCGAACCACTAAACGCGTGTGTATCATCTTCAGAATCACCAAATATTTGAGAACCTGATGCGAATATAATAGATGATGATACAAATTCTGTTTTAAATTCTCTCGCAATAACTGAACCAGAAGTTGTAATATCTCCACCAACCGTTAATGTTGAACCCATAACAACAGCTCCCATAGAGGCTGTTTCGTCTGAAATCATATATGATGAACTTCTTGCTAATATAGGGGCTAAATCAGAACCACTTGCGAAACTTCCAGTTTGGCTTGAGTCAACTACTCTTGTTCCTAATATTTCAACCCAACCAAATGAACCAGTAGAAGATAAACCACCACTTACTGAATTAAGAACATCAAGAGAACCAACAATAGTTGCATCACCAGCTACTTGAAGTCTGTCTCCTTGCGTGCTGGTTCCAATTCCTAAATTACCAAGTATAAATGTATTATCTGCTACATCAACTCTACCGAAAGAACCTGTTGAAGTAATGGAACTTGTTATATCACTTACTAATGTTAATTTTCCTAATGATGATGTTGAATTATTATTTAAGTATGAAGCACTCTCTGCGAGTATTACTTGTAAATCTGAACCACTTGCGAATATTGTGTTAGATACCGAAATAGTATCACCAACAATTCTACCAAATGAACCAGTTGATAAAATAGAACCACTAATCATAGTTAAATTACTACCAGAGATAGATGAAACATCTAAATTACCACTACCACTAATTGTTCCTTCAACTACTAATTCTGAAGTAGGTTGGTAATTATTATTAGAACCTATATAAACTTTTGTTCCATTACCAAATACTGCTCTATTACCAGTATCATAATCTAATAATAACATTTGGCTTCCACCAGCTACTACTCTTGCGATATCACCAGCCATTGATTGAATATAAGTGTCATCACCTTTATTAAGATATAGTTTTTTATTAGAACCAATAGTTATCACACCATCTGTCTCTAATTTACCAAATGATGCAGTTGAAGTGATTGAACCAGTTAAATTTGTATCAAATGTAATATTACCACTTACATATAATGAACCTGTCATATCGTGTTTGTCATCAATTGTATCACCGAATTTGGTAGAACCACTTTCGTAAATTAATGATGATGAAACGACTTCTGTATGGAATTCTTGTGCAGTTACTGAACCTGATGTTGTGATATTACCCTCAACATGCAGTGTTGAGAAAGAAGATTGTAAATCACTACCACTTGCAAAAGAACTCGACTCGGATTGTCTAACATATGTATTTAAAATACTTTGAACATCAGAACCACTACCAAATGAACCTGTTTGAGATTCTTTAACATAAGTTGTTGATGATGAAGCATAAGAACCAGTTGCATCCATAAGTGCTTGAACACCAGAACCACTCGCAAATGGTGAATTTGTTACTGATATCGTATCACTTTCTAATCTATGAAAAGAACCAGTTGAAGTGATTGAACCACTTATACCTAAATCAAATTCAACTGAACCAGTTACATTTAACGAACCAGTTATTCCAAATGAACCTGATAAAAATTCTTTTAACTGTTTTCTCTTTAAATCGGCCATTATGAATTAAACTTTCCGTGAGCGATGATTTCATCATCACTTTCAAGATTGTATCCTATATTAGTTACATCAACTTTTAATAAAAATGTTGAACCCTTTTGTTCTACTTCTATTGCGTTATGTTCCATATATCCACCATTCATAAAGAATATAAAATCATTTTCATTTGTTGCTGTCATACCGGTTGGGGCGGACGCGGTAACTGCTTCAAAACTTGCTGTATTTGAACCACTTATTCCAGCGGCTACTTTTACATAACTCTTTCTTAAATAATCTGTTCCTGATGAACTTACGCTACTTGTTAATTGTGCGTTTACATATGCTTTTGATGCGGCAGAACCTTGTTCTGTTGGGTTGGCTGGTAATCCTAATACTTCTCCATCACCACCAAAAGTTAAATTAGCTTGGTTAGCCATTGTCGAAGTTTTTAACCCAGTAATTGTTTTATTAGTTAATGTATCTTCCGTTGAAACACCAACAAGATTAATCAAAGAACCACTTGCATTATCTATTGCCCATCTGGTTTCGCTGTGGTCAAATATTAATTGTGCGTTTGTTGAACCTGCTCTACCAACTCTTAACCCAGAATCTGTTGATGACCCGGCTGTATCACTTACAAAATTTAAATCAATAATAGGGTCTTCTACTGCAAATGTAGAAACATTATTATAAGAGGCTGAACCTTCAACGGTTAAATCACCAAAAATTTTTACACTACCACTTGGAACACCCGATGTTAAAATTTGTATTACTTTATTATCGTTAGCATCCATAATCACTGGGTCGGTTGAGTGATTTAACTTTAATTTACCAGTTGTTAATGTGCTCGTGTTACCAATATCCAAACTACCTGTTCCTAAATTAGTAACATCTATCGAGTCAAATTGTAATGTATATAATCCTGTTACTGAACTTGTAGTTTCTGAACTTTGTAATATTAAACCACCAGATTGTGGGGCTTGTGCTTGTGTTGTTAAATCAATTAATGTCATACTGATGCCTCTCTCTGAAAACTAATTTGTATGGAAGATTCACTTCCGTCTCCTGTTGTGGTTGGTGGTAAAAAATCACTTGGGTCTAATACCGAACCACTTTTTAACTCTGTTCCATAATTGTCATAAGTCAATCTATGGATTCTAATCTTTTTTTGTGTTGAATCTATAAAAAAGTCTGCTGAAGCTGACGCTGTTTGGTCAGTATTAGAGAATTGTTCAACACCATTAATAAATATTCTTAAACTACCATTTCTGATACAATAATTGTCAGCTATTGTTGGTTGGAACTCATTATATGCGGAAGTTTGTGTGCTTCGTTCTGAATACTTAAAATGTTCTCTTTGATAAAAATATCTCTCGTTTCCACCAGATAAATGAACCACATCTGTATCTACTACTGGAAATCCATTTTTATTATCCATAGAATAATCTAATCTAATACTTCCAGTATCGTTAAACATAACTCTATCACCAGAAAATTTAGATTCAGATACTGGGAATGTAAATTTTGATGTTCTACCTTTTAGTCCTGTTCTTTTATCTATTTCCCTTTGTATTGCCATTATGTTATCTCACTTTGATACAAAATTGTTACATAATCTGAATCTGTTATAGTAAATCCAGTATTATCTGATTGTCTTTTTCTTATTACCACATCTTTATATGAACTTGAAAGATAATAATCAAATCCACTTGTATATCCAACCTGGTCATTTGCTGATGTTAATTCTAATCCATTTAATTTAACTTGAAGTGATGAACTCATTATTCTTCTTTCACTTTCTAATGTTGGTTGATAAATTTGTCCAGCACTTGCTGATAAAGATGACGATTGACTACCAGAAACTCTAAATGATTTTAAATTATACATAGAATTTGCATTTGAAACTGATATTATCGCTTTTTCATCTCTTGATGATGTTGGTTCTCCACCACCTCTCATTATATAATAAGTTCTACCACCATAAGTATTTGTAAATTCTAAATCTTGTGCTTGTGTTCCTGTTCCTGTTGAAGAACCTCTAATAAAATCTGTTGCACTTCCTAATCCACCTGGTAGTGATGGTTTTCCAATTGAAAAAATACTAACCTTTTCACTTCTACTATCTGGTGAAAATAGTGATGATATTACTAAACCAGATTCATCTTCTACTACTACTTGTTTTGGTGTAAAATATCTTTGTGTATTTAAAAATTCATTAAAAGACTCTGGAATTAAATATCCTTTAAAACTCATATTAAAATTAGTTTTTATAATTCTTTCATTATCGGCCATCTCAGTTGCATCTTCAAAAGAATCTATTGATGAATGAAATTTAAATTTATTTGGTTCTCCCCAATACGCTCCGTCTGAGAAGTTAATTTGTTCTATAATTCCATTCATATCTTCAATATAAGGTGTCCAAACAATACACTCATAATTTAAATTCATATAATCAGGAACAGCTGTCGTATAATATTCTTTTTGTGGTAGCATACCTTGAAGAACTGAAAATCTGTCATATCTGTGTTGTTGAGAATATTTTTTCTCAAATGTATAAAATTGTTTAGGGTCATTTGCATCTAATTTATCTATTGGTAAAGTTGTATTAGATTCAATAGATGTTCTTTTAAAAACAATTAATGGTGTAATCAATTGTTGTTTAACATCACGAACATATCCGTCTTTTTGAATTGACTTCCATCGTTCTGCGTTTGCATAAAAGACAGGAACTTTTACTTCTTGTTTATTTATAACTACTTTCGGTTTAATTACCTCGTTGAAATAATACATAATTGCCGCATCAACATCCATTAAACCAACCGAAACATTTTTTACTGTATCTTTTCGTTGATTTGTTTCAGAACCTCTACCTCTTTGTAGTCCTCTATTAAGTTCTCTACCTTTTAGTATTCGTTCTTTTCGTGGTATTGGTTTTGTTCTTGTGGCCATTATTCAACTCCTAATTCTAATCCAATTCTATCTGAATATTCTTTTTGAGTATTAACAATATTATCAAATGAATATGGAACTAAATATCAAATGAATATGGAACTAAATATCCTTTCATACTTAAATCAAATGTGTTTTTAATAATTCTTTCACCTTCAAATTCTGAAGTATCTGTAAATGATGTAATACCAGCTTTAAACTTAAATTTATTTGGTTCTCCCCAATATGAATTTTTTGACCAACTAATCTTTTCTATAATTTCATTCATCTGGTCTATATAAGGTGTAAATACAATACAATTATAATTTACTGTCACAAAACTTGGCATTACAACATTATGTGCTTCTTCTAATGGTTCATCATTTTCAAATAATGTAGAAGTTTGTGTAAATCTATTTTCTTTTGTATATTTCTTTTTAAATGTATAATTAGATGATGCTGGACTGATAGAACGAGCTAAAAATGTATTATTTGTATCTTTACTAACTGATGTTCTCTTGAATATAATTAAAGGTGTAATCATCTGTCCTTTAACATCTCGTAAATACCCGTTTCTTTGAATAATTTTCCATCTTTCAGGATTTGCATAATAAACAGGAACTTTTACTCTTTCATTATTCTCTGTTACTTCTGGTTTTATTACCTCGTTGAAGTAATACATTATAGCTGCATCAATATCCATCAAACCAACTGATATTAGTTTATCTTTATCATCTCTACGAGTTGTATCGTATCCTCGATTAAAATTCTCTCTTGTTGATAATATTTCTTCTTTTCTTGGTAAAGTTTTACTTCGTTCCATTAAATACTTCTCACTTCTTCAATGTTAAGATTACTTCGTCTTAACAAGTTAGCACTACATACGACTGAATGAATGTGTTGTCCGTCAAGTTGCTTATATTGTCCACCTACTAATTGGTTTTCATTTATATTTTGAATTTCCCAATAAGCTGTAAACCACTCAATAACATCTCCTATTTCCAATACTAAACTTAAATCTCGTAGAGATTGTCTCACAAAAGAGAATGTTCCTGTTTGTCTCAAATCAGGACCAAATTCATCTGTATTATATGTCATATCATCTGATGCAACCAAACAAGCTAATTCTACACCAGGTTTAAAAACCTTTCCGCTTGATGATTCACCATACATATTTGTTTCTGTGTTAGCTGCTGATACTTTGTAAACTATCACAGTTTGGTCAATTATTCCACTATTTGCGTTATTTAAATCACCGATAAGTTCTTTGTTAACTCTATCAAATGTATCTAAATCTTTTTTTCCGAAAAATCGTGGATTGGCCATCTCTTACTCCTAACCTATATAGATTGGATAAGGAACTCGTTTAAGTTTTTCTTGTAGGAACTCTGATTCATCTTTGTCGGCTTCAAGTAGTGCTCTACGAGAAGTTTGGTCAAGCATTTCTCTAAGTTGTGTAACAAGAACTTCTTTTTCCGTAGATGCTTCAGTTCGTAAAGTGTCTCCATCTAAACTTGTTTCGGCACCTGGAATCGGGATAGCTCCATATTTACTTCTAATTATTCCAAGTAGTTCTTTTGTTAAAGCTAAACCATATTTTCTAATCCACTGTCTTCCCACATCATTAATATGTCCATAAGTCATATTATCATAAGGAACATTGGAAAAGTCGGAAATTACATCTGAACTTCCTGAATGCTCTGTGATTAGAGCGTTATCCCTATCAGAACGAACTAAATAATTAAAGTGTAGTTTATATCCAGAGTCTGGTTTAGGGAAAATTCTTAATTTATTATTTCTTAATTGAAATGTATATGCTGATTTTCTGATTTGGTCGTTTAATTCAATCGCTTGTAATCTCAACATATCTGCGTAAACTGGCATCATCAAAAATGATACTGCTGGTGAATAATTACCAAACCCAAATTGGTCTAATAAATTCATTGTCCCAGCTCCAGTTCCAGCATAAGGGTCAAAATATCGTTGAACTGCTGGTGTTTCTTGGTAAAACACTTTCTTTAACTCTATTGCGTTTCCAGATTCAGATACATCTGCCCACATTGCGTTCAAATCGTAATCTTGTGAACCACTAACAACATCAATAGAACCAGATTTAACATCAACTAAACCACCAACTCCCGCTTCTGTTCCGTAAGCTTGTGATAAAAATACACTTCTTCCCAAATTCGGGGTTACTCGTTTATGAGTTAAATTTGATGCAGTTGATTCTCCTTGTAATGAAAGTAAATTATCTCTAATATTGAATTGATTTACTTGTGCTGAATATTCAGTCACAGCTTCCTCTAAGCAAGCATAAAATTGTTTGTCTTGTAATTCCACATTCATTAGTGGATAACCTAATCTTTTTGCACACCAGTCAGCAAACTTTGGAGCTTCTGTTTGATAAGTTGAATCATCATCAAATGTTCCAAAAGGTGTATTGCCACTAACTGCTGAACCTGAACCAGGCCATATTGGTTCTTGAGCCATATAATTTCTCCGTTAAATAGTTCTATAAATAAATATAAGAAGTTGAGAAAAACGATTATTATAACATACAAAAAACCCCCAGCGAACTGGGGGTTAATTGTTGGTTGTTAATTAAAAATTAACTACTCGACTTCTGTATTGTTATTTATTACGCTTTATCTACATCTGCAACAACAACTTTACCATAGAACTCGCTTCTTACTAATTTCTTAGCATAACGAGTCATTACGCCTTTACGCGGTGTAAAGTTAGTTGGGTCGTAAACAAGTGGTGTCATAATTAACGGTACATAAGGTGAATATACAGCACCTGTTTCTAAGAAGTTTGAACCTCTAAATCCAACAAGGATTTGATTTTCAGTCATATATGGGTTCTTGTATACATTGAATCTGTTGTTCAACATACCAACTTTTTGAACACCCATAGCGTAAGAACTATCTACAGCACCATCTGAAGTTGTAGCATATCCAGGAATACTTTCAAGGATAGTTGCAGTTTCAGGTGAGATTACTATAAAGTTAGCTCCTCCTCTTAGAGTTTTTTGGTGTATTGCATTAGATACTGATTGTATCTTATTACCTAAAGTCTGGAACCATTCGCCCTTCGTGTAAGCACTTGCGTTAGTTGCAGTGTTTTTGAAAGAAGAACTTGAGCTTTCATACTCGCGTCCAACAAAAGCTGACCATCTTTCAGTCTTAGCAGTAGCACCACTAATCAACATATCAAGAATTTCTAAATCAATTTCCATTGAAATATATTCACTTAATAGTGATGTTAGTTCTGCTTCAGCGTCAACTGAGTGATAAGCGTTAAGGTCTTGAGCTAACTCAGGAGTCCATACAGCTTTTAGTTTTCTTGTCTTTGCAACGATTGCAACACTTCTTAGTGCGATGTCAATTTCAGGTATTCCTGCATCTGACTCTGCACCTGTTCCAAGTGGTGTAGCTTCGAAATCACCTCGTGATGTGTCAGCTGGTGCCTTGTGATATTTAAATACAAGGGTTGAACCACTACCGTATATAGATGACGGTGTTGTTGGAAGTGTTGGGTCAACGACAAATGAAATGTTTGAACCAGTTACTTTTGTGAAAGCTGGGTAAGATGCATCTAAATGTGTATCTCCACTACCACTAATTTCAAAAGCTCTTACACCATCTGTATCAGGATTTGTAAATACTGATTTAGCGACAATAATTTGTCTTAGGTTAGTGAAAGATGAACTTAGTGTTGGTTCAAAATCTACATCACCAAAATTAACTGATGCTGTTGAGTAAGAACCAGTATTAATTGATAATGATGTATCGTTGATTGAATAACCAAACTTTCCGCCACCATATAAACCTTCAGTTGCATCACCAGAAGCTGATGTTACACCGTGAACATTTTGATTTTGGTCAAAGTTTGATTGGTTTGTTCCATATCTGAAATCGAGATAAAAAATTAGACCTGATGGTAAATTCATAGGTTGCACTGATACGAAATCTTGTGCAGCTAACTCACCAAAAATTCTACGAACTAACGGTAAAGCAACACCAGACCATTGTTCATTGTTTGATGCTGTTCCAACGCTTGAAGCTTCGTTAACCAGTTGATTTGCTTGGTTTTCAAGCAACACTGCCATACCACTTCTTTGTGTTTCAGTATCAATACCTTCTAATAGACCTGTTGGCTCCCATTTAGAAACTAATTGTCTTGTTTGTTCTAAGAGTTGTTTGTGTGGATTTTTTCCATCAAGTAATTGATTGATGTTATTCAAATCTGACATTTTTTTCTCCGATTGTTAAATATAATTAAATATTTGTTTAAATTAAATTTGCAAGTTTCTTAAATCTGTTTCTCATTTGTGCTCCTTCAGAAAGAACTTCTTTCTTTGGTGCAGTTGATTGAACAGTTTTAGAAGCTTGACCTTTGCTCTCATTTACTCTTGGTTTATCATTGCCTTTGAAAGACTCTGCTAAAGTAGTGTAAACAAGTTTGATTTCTCTTAAGTTTTTAGTGCGGTCGAATTGCTCTATAACTCTAAGTTTTTGATTATTATTTAAACCAAACCCTCTAAAGAGTTTGTTTGTAAATAGTAATTTAGCATTCATTAGATTTACTTCGTTCAATTTATCACGAAGATATCCAACGGTACTTTGGTATTCTTTAAGTCGTTTGTTCATTTCTTCAACACTTTCGCCTTCGTCATCAGCTTCTTCTTCGTCAAGAGCTTTGATAACTTCATCAAGGTCGATTTCTTCGTCTTCATCAGACATTTCTTCTGCTTCTTCGCTTTCTGTTACAGGTTCTTTGATAACAGTATCGTCATCATTTTCTGAACCTTCACTTTCGTCTGAAGAATCAGATGGTTCTTCCGAACCTTGTCCGATTTCAGATGAATCACTAGCAGAGTCAGAAGGTTCTTTGTTTTCAGCATCACCGACTGCAGATGTATCTAATTCTTCCTCAAGTTCTTTAATAACTGATTCTAAATCTAATTCATCTTCATCCTCGTCAGATAATTCAGCTTCTTCGTCTTCATCAGACATTTCTGCTTCATCATCTTCAGAAACTACTGGGGCGTATTTAACACCATTAACTTCAATGACATCATCTTCGCCTTCTTCGTCAGATAATTCTGCTGGAACAACTTCATCATCTTCATCAGACAATTCTGCTGGAACAGCTTCTTCGTCTTCATCAGATAATTCTGCTTCTTCGTCTTCATCAGACATCTCTGGTGCTACTTCCATATCTTGTTCAGATACTTCTTCATCACCAGTAATTTCGTCTTCTGCAGACATCTCTTCGTGTCCATCTTCCACATCTTCTTCAGCGTATGCATCTTCTTCGACTTCGTCTTCGTTTTCAACTTCAGACTGAATCTTTTGAGATAACATATTCTTTAGACGCGGGGTAAACGCTTCCTCAAGAGCTATTTTAGCATTTTCTAATGCAGTTGCACGAAGTGCTTTAGCATCAGCGATTGCTTCTTTTAAAATATCATCCATTTTATTTCTCCATTGGAATCAAGTATAGTTATTTTAAACTATAATAAGGGTTATTACGATACAATATATGAAGTGGTCGATTGACCGATATTGTGTTTAGTTATAAATATAAAAGTATGAAAAAATTAGTCCTTTTTCTGTATCTTTTTTATATAAAACTACTGATTTTTTGATAAAATTCTCTGATTTACCAAGGCTCGTTTCTTTTGCAGTCTTTTTTTGACTGAAGGTTTAGTATAAAACTCTCTTTCTCTTAACTCAATCATTAACTTAGAGTCTTTTACTTTCTTCTTTAGTATTCTTAATGCGTGTTCTACTTTGTTATCTTTTACTGTAACCTTTAACAATTTACCCTCTTAGTCTGTCTCTTGTTTTGCTTGATAATTTTTATCAACATAGTTATAAAATGCTTGTTTTTTATCACCTAACTCTGCTGGTGAACTAACACCAAACTTGTTTAGAGCTCCTCTAAAAAACTTTGCATATTTATCATCAGCTTCTGAAACTGGTTCTTGGTAAGGATTTTCTTCTCCGGTTTCAATTTCTGGAGTTTCTGCATCATCTGATTCGTGTCCGTAATCGTGTGTTTCATTTAAGTCATAATAACGACTTAAAACATTACCCATATCTTCATATAGTGCTGATAGTCTTTGTTGAACTGAACTTGCTTCTTCTGATAACTTACCGAATTGATTTGATAAGTTTGTTAATTCTTTCATATTACGATTTACTGTAACTTTGTCAAACCAATCTTCTGTTTCTCTTAATGTGTGAACTTTAGCTGCATTAGCAATATCAGAAAGTGTTTTTGCTGTTTGTTTTAAATCACCTTCTTGGTAAATTGATTTACCTAAATTACCAAACTCTTGAATTTTTGATAAAATTTGTTCTGAACTAATTTGTGGTTCACTTTCAGGTGTTCCATATTTTTCTTTAACCAAATTAGTTAAAGACATATCGTTATGAAATGCTGGTCTTGAAACAACACCACCTGCTAATGAAAGTGTGTGTTCTTTCAATAAGTTTTTTAATTTGATTGGTTTTGACATATTTTTTCCTCGTTAATAAATATTAAATTCTTAAATTTTCGTTATAATCTTATCTTCTTTTATACAACCAACCACCGTGAATATCATATCTTCTATAAGTGTTAGGTTCAAAGATACTACCTCTTCTACCTTTTGCTGGTGCACTCCAACTTCCTGCTTTGTAAATATCACCAGTGTCTCTATGAACAAAAAAGTCTGCACTTTGTGCTTTGTTTGGTGCATTATTACGAACTGATACAATCTTATCAAAAGTTCTACCTTTTTTCAATAATTTTGGATATTCCCAAGTATTCATCTCAATATATGTATCAAAAGATTTTTTATATTGTTTATATGCTGATTTCTTCATAAAATCTAACATTTTTTTCATTGCTCTATCATAATTTTTTGGAGCTTCATTTATTGATTCTCTCATATCACCACTATAATTCATAGCCCAATTATTAAATGCATCTAACATCTTTGAAATCTGTCTTTCTTGTGGACTACCATAAGGATTGTAATGAAGTTTATCTTTCAGTTTACGAAGTTCTTTTTGACCAAAGTTTTCGTATCCACCTTTTTTAGCCCATTTTTTCATTAATTGTTTTTTAACTCTTTTTACAATTGAACGAACTTGTGATACACTTGCTTCATTTATTGTTTCCCTAAATAATCTTACATTCATACCTGTATGTTTTTTGAACATCTTACCTAATTGGTCAGCATAAACATCTTTTGCTTTTGATTTAATTTTTACTTTACCAGCTCTTAGTTGTATAAATTCTATATCATATAAATCCCTTGATGTTAATTTAATTCTAACATAATTTACACCTTTTGAATTTCTACCTATTTTAAAAGTTAAACTTTTTCCGTCAATTCCAAAGTTTTTAGCACCAACCATCATTTTAAATTTATTACCACCTAATTGTTGAACTAATGTTTCTGCTTCTCTTCTATTACGAATTTCATTTACTGATTCTCTACGCAATCTTGGAAATCTTTTAAGAAATTTTTTTATCATTCTTTTATATGCTTTTGGATTTTTTTTGTATTGTCTAATCTCTCCGTCAATGTGTTTCGAGTTCATCGCGATGAGGCGTTGAATAACTCTATATTCTTGTTTATTAAAACCAGGAAAATTTTTCTCCCAATTTAATGAACCTTCATTTACTGATTCACCATATAGAGTTTTCATTATAAATTTTTCTGCTTTCTTATTACCTTTAAGAGCTAATTTAAGTATCTTGATGTGTTTTTTTCTTTTACTTGAACTATTTAATCCTGTTTTTTTCATAAATTTGACAATAGAACTTTCTGGTTCATTAATCATTTTAGATAATTGTTTTGTTAAAATATTTTCATTTACTGATTCTCTTCTACGATAATGCCATTTGTAAGCTTTAGTTCCTTGTAAATGTTGGTCTGTGTAATTTCCTTTGGCGGTTATATAAATAAAATCTACAAATTCTTTATTCTTTTTGGCTTTCATTATCCATTTAACTTTACCTCTGTAATGGGCTGGATTTCTATCTCTATCATAAAACTTTACCGTATCACCAACTTTAACTCCTCTATTTCCTCTTGTAATTCGTTTGGCTTCTTTTACTGCTTCTTCTATTGATTCTCCTACTGGTTCCCATCCTTTTTTCTTTTTATTCTTTTTTGTTTGGTGTCCAGCTGGGTTAGGTTCACTTCCAGAATCATCCCAATCATAAGTATCTGGTTCTGCTATTCTACCCATATCTCCTGCACCCATTGAACCTGCGTGATGTTTACTGAAAGTTTCAATTGAATTAAAAGTTCCTTTTTGCCAGTCTGGTTCGTCTTTTATTTTTTTAACCTTTTTTAAATCTTTAATTTTTGTAGGTAAACCTTCTTTTAAGTGTCTGTCCTCTTCACCAGTTGCACCAGGTGTTTTTAATTTTTTTCCGTCAACACTTTGTGTATAACCACAAGTTTCAACATAATCTTCTTTCATAAACTTATCATATTCAGCATCACCAGGAAAATAACCTTTCTTGATAGCTGCAACATGCTTCGCTCTTCTTTTTTCTTCTTTTGCTTTTTCTGATTTTGATAATTTTTTGACTTTAATAATATTTCCGTCTCCGTCAATAGTATAATTTGGACTACTTATCTTAGCTGCTCGTTTACTTCTTTTTTTGTCGTGAGCGAATTGTTTAGCTTTTTTACTACCAGGGTGAGCTTTTACATATTTTTCTTTTTCGTCTTTACTTAATCTATCCCACCAGTCCTCTCTAATCATCTGTGTTATTTCTTTTCTGATTTTTTGACGAAGTTCTTGTTCTACTTTTTTAGGAAGTCCTTTATGTTTTGTTGATGCGAAATCCTCAACATCTTTTTGTTTCATATCGTCAGCTGCATCTTGAGCGGCTTTAGAAAATTTAGATGCTGGTTCATCACCTTTTTGGATTGCTCTCACAATACCCATAAATTTTTGTTGTTGTTTTGATTTAGCAGGCATTAATCTCTTGGCCCTCTAACCATTATTTTTCTTGCGAAACCTTTTTCTATATCATAGTCCATTTGTCTAAACGCATCATTAACATCTGATTGTGTAAACCCTTTTTGATTAGTAAGTAACTTATGAACATCTCGTGTTAATTCAAATCCACCAAAATCTCCAATAAGTTTTTCACCTATCTTTTTACCTTTTGTTTGTTTGAAAACTGATGATACTTTTTTATTGTTGAATTTCAGATATTGTTTATAGAGTTTTGTTAATTGTATCCACTTTGGAAGAGCTGATTGTCTAATATTTTTTGATATTGCGTTTTGAACTCTTTCTGGGTCTTTCATATTTTTTGGATTGTTAACGAATTTAGTAAAGTTTCTAAATGATTTTATCATTGGTTCTCTAATAAACTCATCTCTCCAACCACCAAGACTACTTACCGCGTTTAAACTCTGATTTCTGTCATCAAAATCTATTGCAACATAATCTATTCTATTTAATAAACTTCTTAATTCTTTCCAACTTTTTCTAAGTGCATTATAATAAGCTTTAAGATTGATGTATCCATATATAATAGAATTTTTTTCTACTTTGGCTGGTTTTAATATTGAAACAGGAGATTCGTTTAATTTGTTCTCTTGGTGTTTTTTCATTACACTATCTAATGTAGGTAATGGTTCACCAAACTTTCTTTCCCAAACTTTTCCTTCTTTTAGTAATGTTTTTAATTTAATCATCTCTTTCTTCTTCCATATTTCATAAATCTGTCTTTTAAATTATAATATAAACCTTTCAATACATCTCTTTTAGACATACTTGAATCTTTGATACTACCTGTGTGAATACTTTTTGATAAATCTAAATTGTCATATTTACCACTTTTCATATCTGATGTAAAAATACTAACTGCTCTATTTTGAGCTCTACCAATTTCTTTTGATGCTTTGTTTACTGCATTTACTGAAAACTTTTGTGCTTCTGGGTTTGACCATTTAATATGTCCTAATGATGAGGCTGGAAATCTTTCACTTAAATGTTGTCTTGCAATATTTCTAACATCTAAACCAAATTCAACTACTTTTCTTTTAAATGAATTCTGGATTTCTTTAACTGATTTTCTCATACCTTGTTTCATCAATAATTTAGAAATAATTTTTACTTCTTTTTTAATATAATCAATATTAGTTTCTATTGCACGAAAAGATGCTTCCAATTGTCTTTTTTCTCTTGGATTCATTTGTTCTGAAAGAATAGTCGAAGTATCACGAAGTTTATTAAACTTTTCGTATATTGCTCTTAATTGTGTATCTGGTGTCTTTGGCATTACATTCTTCTCTTTGGTTTATTTAGGAAACTTCTCAACACCCCAAGAGTTATTGTTATTCTTTGTAATATATCATCAAAAGCTCGTTCGTCTTTTCTTTTTGCTACTTTGTGTAAATCTCTTGCTGTTTGGGCTAAACCTTTTGACATTAATAAAAGTTGTTTACCACCAAAAACATCAATACCTGCTTGTCTTGAAAGTTTTCCTTGTTCATTAACTTCTTCATTAGCCATATCTTTGAACGCTTGTTCTTTTGCTTTTCTTTCTAATTCTTTTTCAGCATCTCTTAATTTTTTATTAGCGTCAGAAGCGGCTTTGTCCATTTTCTTTTCAATATCACGGGCTGAACCTTTTTCTGGTTTTCTACCACTACCTTTACCACCTTCTTTTTGATATTTTTCCCTTACACTGTCTAATGTAGGTAATGGTTCTCCAAATTTTCTTTCCCAAACTTTTTGTTCTTTTAATATGTTTTTTAGTTTCATAATTTTTCCTCTATCTTAAAAAGTTAATCGCTTTTAATTTTAATATATTTCTTGTAGAATCTACTACTGTTGCAGCATATTGATTTGCCCATTCATCATTACGCATTCGGGAACTACTATTAGCTTCTCGTAAATAAGTTGAGTAATCTCTGAATAAATCTTCTGACCTACCTGCTATATTACTTGCTGCTGAATATTGTTTATCCATAAAATATGATGCTCCATATTCTTTTGATAATCTTTTTATCATTTTTTTCATTGCTGGACTTTTAGCTTCAAGAACTTCTTTCATCATTTTGTCAAGATGTTTAGTTGCTTTATTAACTTCTTTCTTAATTCTTTTCGGGTCGTTCTTCATTTTTCGAACGGCTTGAATATATCTTTCTTTTTGTTTTTTTGAGAATTCTTCGGCTGAAGTAAATTTAGATGCTCCATATCTTGCTGCTTTTCTTAATCTTCCTATTTCTATTGCTCCTAAATAATCTGCATCTTTAGATAAATCTATATGATACCACATCAGTCCAGGAATTTGTTGAATTGCTTTTAAACTTCTGTATCCAAATACATCTAATCCTACCATTCGTTTTGAATAACTATCTACTTCACCACCTGTTCCAATTTCTGGTTCTCTATAAGAGTGTCCCATATACAATGCTTTTCCATCTTTAATAACTGCAATTATTTGTCCTTTTGTAATACCGACATAAACTCTATCAGTTCGATAATATCTACTTTGTCTTGTTTTACTTGGTAGATGTTCTATATTTTTACTAGCTACTGCAAAAGCAATTCCTTTTTTCTTTGGTGTTCTTAATCTTTCAATTTGATGGTCTTCAATTTTATCCCACTCAATACCATATTTACTAGCTGTTGCAGAAAAGAAATCACGATTTATTCTACCAGCGGCTATTTTTCTCAAAGTATCACTTTGGAAAACTTCTGTTAATAGAGAATTTTTTACATCTCTAATTTCTTCACGAATTATTTGTCTTAAATGTCCTTTAGTTATTTTCATTTCTTTACCTTCACTTTTTTAGATTTCATTAGTTTAACACCAGATTTAATTGCATTTCTAAACTCTTTTTGATTCGTCTGAAACATATATAATACTCTACCCATTTCATATTCATCAATTAAATTGGCTAAAACTTTCTTTTGAAGTCTATTCATACCTTTTGACATTTCCCACCAATATTCATCCCAATAACTTCTTTCGTTAATAGAGGCTTCCATTATATCTTTATAAGTAGACATTTATCTCTCCGTAATAATATCGTGTATTAATTGTTCTGTTTTACACCAAATACCACAATCTGGTCTTTGTTCATATTTTTGGTTTTTACCAACTGATTCATTTACAGGTGATAGGAAGGCTCCGTGAGTTGAAGGATTTGATACAAAATCAAATGCAATCAATTCAAAATCATTTTGAACTTCTTGGCTTCCATCTCCGACTGATTCTACTGAACCTAATCCTCTTGAACTAATTCCTAACTTAATTCCTGATTTGAATAATTCTTTTAAAATATTTCCACTTGGTGTTCCCAATACTTCAACCGTACCTACTAAATCATCACCATTAAAATGCATTTCAGTTACATTATGTGATGTATTTTGTAAATTTACTACTGAACTATCTGGGTGGTCTAATTCACCAAGTGCTCTTTGTTGATTGATGAAATTCTGTGTATATTTTTTTGCTTCTCTCATCAATAAATCTTTTGGATATACTCTACCATTTTGATTTTGTGATTCCGCTCTTTGTAAAACACCTTTTACAACTAATCTTCCATTATTTGTTTTAATGGATTCATTAATTTGTTGAGCTGATATCTCAAATGGTAAATAATCTACTATTAATTGTCTCATTGTAATTTTCCTACTTTGTTTGCTAATTTTACTAATCTTTCTGAAATCTTTCCTAATGCTTTATGAGTTGTTTTCCAATAATCTGATGAATCTACTTTTAACTCATTTTTTAATCTAACACTCATATCAATTGTTTTTGATAATCCGTTTAATGAATCTCTTACTTCTCTTATTGAACGACCAATTTTTTGTTTTGGTGATAATGATTCATCATTTCTCCAATCGTGATAACGACCTTCACCTAACATTTGTTTGTTTTTTAAAGTTCGTATAAGTTTTCCTATTTTTTTTGAAGTTCCTAAGATAGATTCATAATAATTATCGTATTGTTTATTTATAAGTGTTTTATCACCATAATTATAAATCTTTGTATAATCTTTTCTTAGTTTTTCTAAACCTTGTTGAACTTTTTGTAATGCACGAATTTCAAGCTTAGTAACTTCATTCATTTTAATAAATCCAGTTGAGTTTGTTGCTATTTCATCTTCTTTCTTTTTATCTTGGGCTCTTTGTTTTTTAGATTGAAATGCGTATGGTGTTTTTGGTGGCCCCTCACCTCCGTCTATATTAGCAGTTGATGAAGCTTCTTCAAGTTCTTTTTCTTTACGAGTATTAAGATTGTCGTATTCTACTAACTCTAAATAAATAGCTCGTCTTAACTTTTCTTTAAGTGTTTTTAATTTTTGTGACATCTTTCAGTTCCTTGATTAGTTCATAGTATCGCATTAAAGTAACAACTTGGTTATCTTTAACGACTGATTTAGTTGTAAAGTTTTTTGCTTGATTAATAGCTTCTTTTAGTTTTATTTTTACCACTTTATCATTTACTTTTTTGAGTAATGGTTTTAACTCGTTTACAACCTTTGTTATTTCTTCATTTATGAACTCACCAAAAGAATTTGAATTAGATATATTATTGATATATTCTCTTAGAAGTGACTTTTGTGATTCTGATAAATTGGTATATTTTTTGTTGAATTTATCAACCAAAATTTCGTATGATAGTAATTGAGTATCTCTTGCTTCTTTTCTCAATGTTTTAGAAACTCGACTTAGTTTCTTTACTCTTCGTGTAGAAGTTATACTCTCCAAAATAGTATATTTTGTATCGATTATTTCTTTTGGATTAAAATCTATCTTTGTTGTTTCTGTTAAGAAAAATTTATAAATGGATGCTAAAGTTTTATAGTTTGATACTCTTGTATTAAAAAAGTCTTTAGCTGAAAAAGTTTCGGAAATTTCTTTAATTAAATTGTATTTTTCTTTTTTTAAATCTTGATTACTAATTCTTTGTCTTGTTTTTGTTACAGCCTCTAACAATTTTTCTGCTCGTCTTTCATCCTTATAAGAATTAGTTAAAAGTATATCGTAAAGTTCTTTTTCTTTACCTAACGCTGTATTTTCATTGAAGTATTTCTTCAATAAATTGACTGATTTTGATTCTCTACCATCTAAAATATCTGCGGTAACTTGTCTTGTTAGTATTTCGTATAGTAAACCTGTATTTTTTATTTTAGAATGTTTTATTTTTTGGGACATAAATCCTTAACTCCGTTTTGCAAACACCAATTTAATTATTGATATATTCTATCAATTATAAATATTAAGTTTGTAAATTATTTATCAATTTAACTATCACTTAAAGACGAAGAAACCTCGTTTTTATACTCTGCTTCTACATCTCCAGCTTCATTTAGTATCTTTTTGTCAACTTTTGACTTTAGTTTGTCTAAACCTAATGACTCTCTATACGCTTTGCCGTATTTTGGACTGGAACTACTTGCTTTTTTCCTATCGTGTTTCCCTAATGGGTCTCGGCCTCTTGCACTTCCGTCTTTTCCGTAGTGTGGCATCTCCTTCGGTCTACCAGCACCTTCCCAACCGCCTTCAGGAGAACCACCTTCTGGTCCAATTTCCTCATTTCCAGTTCTACTTGCGAGTTCTTCTTCTGCTTGTTGTTGGTCTTGTTCTGCTGCTTGTTTAGGGTCATTTCCCTCAGTCTTGATTGACTCATATCTAAATTCTGTTTTTTTATCTTCTACAATCTGATTTTCAAATTCTTTTAGTTCCTCGTCTGAAAATCCGAAAATTTGTTTATACGCCCACTTTTTAGATGTTACTGAATTTTCTGCAGTTAAATCATTGAACGCTGTAATTCGTTGTCCTAACAACTCTAATTTTTCTTGTTCATAGATTTTAGATGGATTTGTTAATTCAATTTCAAAATCAACTAAATCTGCATCAGTATATCCTTGTGAGTATAAATGAACGATACCAATCTTGGTTAATTCACTAACCAATATTCTTTGTATTCTTTCAATGGTTCTTGCGAAACGAACATCTTCTGCCGCTAATGTAGCTTTTGATTCAGTTGCTTTCTCTGCATATCCATAGAAAGGCTGTGGTATCTTTAATGAAGCTAATAATTTGTTTCTTAAATATTCAATATCTTCTGTTGATGAATATTCTAATCCACCAAGATTTTCTATTCTTGTTCCACTGTCTCCACCACGAACTGGTAAGAAGAAGTCTTCTGTGATATTTTGGATATTATATTTTAAATTGTATTGTCCGTTATCATCCATAACAGGAGCTTTTTTCATTTGTCCTACTATCTTTTGCATATATTGGTCAACCTCTGCTGGTGGTATATTACCAATATCAATATTGAATATTCTCTTCTCTGGAGCTCTCATAATTCTATGAATTAACATAGCGTCTTCCATAAGTGATAATTGTTTCCATACTTTTCTACCACCTTCTAACATAGAACGGCCGTATGGTAAAAAGTTTGAATCGGAAATCATTCTAAAGTGAGCTATTTCATAATTTTCAAATTCGGTTTTAAAACCTTGATGAGTTTGTCTTATGTCTCCACTTTCCAATACAAACCTTGTATAATAAGGATTTTCTGGGTCTTCTCCCTCTATTCTATTTACATCATAACTTGATAAAGGTTCAACATTAGTAATACCAAATTTTTCACTAATATCTAATTTCAAAAAGAAATCACCATATTTACATAGATTTCTTGTCCAGGGATATAAATTGAATTCAATATTTAAAATATCATAATATAAATTGTGTAAAATATCGTGTATTTGATTATTATCAGAATTAATAGTAAGAATATCACCATATTCTGATTTTAATGTTGTTTCGTCTGCGTAAATATCTAATGCAGATGCAATTAGTGGGTCAGTATCCATCGCTTCATAATCTCTGAATAATCCCAATCTCATTGTCTTCTGATACAATGATTGGTTATATCCACTCATTCCGTGTGGACTCTTATATAAACGGGAATACCTATCGACTAAATCTTTCCCTGCGATACTTTGAACTTGTTGTGTGTCTGCTATTCTTAATCGTCTTCCACCAACATTTCTTACAATTACATTAGTTGAAAACAATCGTCTTAATCTACTGAATAAATCTCTATCAGCCATTTTTTACCTCTACTTTATTAACCAAGTTAAATCTTCTTTTTCCCCTTTTACTTCCATTTCCCAAGAATCGTTTTTATTCGGTTCTGGTTTATAGACAGCTGGATTTTGTGAAATACCACTTATTGCTTGTTTAGAAAGTTCTATACCTTCTGCTCGTAATCTCAACGCTGTATCTCTAACCCAAAGGGCTATTGCGAAACTCATTACCAGGTCATCATTATATCCTACTAATGCTTCCGCTCTGTTACCATTATAAATAAATACAAACAACTCATCAATTAATCGTTGAGAATGAACATTTACTGATTCTTCTCTGAACATTTCCTCTAACTTTGCAATGATTAAAGGTCTTGTCTTTTGTGTAGTGCTAAATCCAGGAACCATATTTCGTTCTTGAGTTCTGTATTTATTTGTCATTTGATGTTGAACATCAACATATTGCAAATCTTTACTTGTATAAAACAAGTTTTCATACTCTCTATCAATGACTTGTTGGATTGCTGCCCAACCAATATTATTATTTTCAACCACTAATAAAGCGTTATTATATTCGGTAGCTACATTTACTAACATATTACCAAAATCTTGTGTAGAGATTTTACCTCTATATTCAGCTACTTGTTCCAATGTTTCCACATCTATAATATGAAACGCTGAATAATCAGTTCCATCGCCTCTACTAACATCGGCACTTACCACATAATTTTTTGTATAGTTTGGTGGTTGCCATATCCAATAGTTAGAATCTACACCTCTTCTTTCCATTGGTTCTCTTACATCATTTTCTCTAATCTTTTCAAGTATCAATCCATCGATTACTGAACGACCAGATGTAATAAAATCACAATCACACTCTTGAGCGGCTAATGAAGGCCCTAATAATTTATCTTGTTCCTTTCTCCACTCATCATCTCTATCTGGGTGTAATGACCAATGTAATCTAATAAAATTAAAATCATTTATACCACTTTCAGCTTCTGTCCATACTTTATGGAAAAAGTTTCCTACACCATTTGGTGTAGATATAATCAAAGCTTTACCACCCGTCGCAAGTGTTTGTTGTGATGCAGCCCATATTGTATCAATTTTATCAATAAATGCGGCTTCATCAATAATAAGTAATGACAATGCTTCTGAACGACCTGATTCCTCAGAACTCGCTACCGCTTTAATTTGAGAACCATTTCTATATCGTAATGATAATTTATTGTCCTCAACACAAGGTTGTTTTAACCAAGCTGGTAAGTTAGCATGCATTACTCTAACTTTCGTTACTAAATTCTTTGCTGTATCTTGCTTTGTAGCGATGACTAAAATATTCTTATCGTGTTGAAATGTCATCATCCACAACGCATATCCAGCAGTCAATGTGGATAAACCCAATTGACGAGCTTTCAATACGACATTATAGTCGCTGTTCATAAAAGAGTGTAGTGCTTTTTCTTGAAAATCGTATAAATTAAAATTAACTTTACCTTTTACGGGGTGTTGAATTATTCCATACTTTCCCAAAAAATAAGTTGGGTCTTGAGCACATTTAGTATATTCTCTTTTAATGGCTTCTTTTATCTGTTTTTTTTGTTCACTCATTAGTCAATTACTTCGCCCGCAAGTTTAATTGAACCTGCTGTGGCAATAGCTCCAAGTGTAAAATATATCCACTTGTTTTCATACCACTTCGGTTTTATGAGTTTAATTTGTTTCTCATATAAAACTTCACGGTCTTTCAATATATTTACTTGTTGAGTTTTAAATGAAATTAACATAGAATCAACTTGTGCTTGATTCTCATATTTTTTCATTAATTCCTCATAAATTCCTAATTGTTCTGATTGGTTGTCTACTGTTTGTTCAAGTTCCTTAACCTTATTACCCATAGTTACCACTTCTTCTTCGGTAAAGGTATAGGTTTTCTCTTGTGAAAAGAGTAGGCCAATCAGAGTCAATGCTAATATTAACCTTTTCATATCTTTTTACCTTTATTTACTAAAATTCTTTAAAAAATCAGCTGCTTTATCGGCATCACCCTTTTCAAAAGTTTTTTTCATCTCACCAGTTTTCTTTTTTGAAATGGTAAGTTTTCTTTTTAAAGTAGTGATTTCTTTTTTATTTTTAGCCTTATTTTTTTCAAGTTTGGTGATTTTTGAAGCTACAGTCTTTTCTTCTTTTTTAGATTCATCAATCTTATTTTCAAGTGCTTTTAATTTTTTAGATTTCTTTGAACCTGCTGCGGCACCTGCACCAATAATTGTTCCAATTATCGCTAAAAATCCGAGTAGTTTTTTCCACATTTTTTTTCTCCTTATCTATAAATAGTTAGTTAAATGTTTTCTTTCATTTTTTTCAAGTCTTTTATGGCATCATCAGCAAGTTTATTTAGAGCTTTTTCATTAACTTGTGCTTTTTCAATTTTTACTTCTGCTTCTTTAAGTCCGACATCATAAACTTGGTCAACTGGTCTTTCGTGTCTCCATTCTTCAATACCTTGAATCATATCATCAACCCAAGCTCGTTGATTCTTTTTTGCTCTATTAGTTGCCCACTCATCATACTTTCCTTCAAGTCGTAATTTGTGTTCAAAGTCTAATTGACAATCCCAACAATGACCAAATAATCTCCAAAACTTATTATCAAGTTTTTTCTTCATTGTTTTTTTACATTTTTTACAAAACAAAGGCATTCTAACTTCTGACATAATATCAGTTAGTCTTGATTTAACATCACCTTTTTCAGTTTTGCCCTTTCCTTCATAACCTACCATAGCTCTTTTTTCTACTTTTTCGCCTTTTAATAGGTTTCCTAATGCTTGATTCTGTCTTTCTGCGTCTTTACTATATCCTGCCATATTAATAACTCACTAACCCTAATATTTGATTTACAGGGGCGAATGCACCAGTAAATTTATAGGTTTTTCCTTTATATTTAAATACTACTCCTTCAACCGGGACTATTTTATTTAGTCCACCAAGTGAATTTAACTTTTCCAATTGTTGTTTTAATTTTTTCATCTTTTTAATATCACCACCCGCTCTAACTTGATTAGATGCTTTTAAAATATCTCTTCTAATTTTTTCTACCGCTTTTGATGGATTAGCTGCAATAAAATTAGAAAGATTTTCTAATATATCTGCTCCTACTGAAAAGAAAATCTTTTCAAATGGTAACATATTTTTTTTAACCATATCTCTGTGGTTTTTCTTATCTATATTCATAACCCAATTTAAAAATTCAGGTTGTCTTGATAAATCTTTTCTGATATTTGGTATTTTATAAGACTTATCAAAGAATGCCCATCTTTGAGTTAATTTTTTCAAAATTGTTTTAGGAATTTTATAACCAAATTGTCTTCCTGCATTATAAATATATTCTTCCCAATAAGACTGATGATATAGTCCTAATGTATCTGTATCTTTCAATCCAAATTGAGATTGTAACTTATTTACTCTCTTATAATAAATATCAACTTTTTTCCCAAAATCAATTTTTTTTGGTAGGCTTAAAACTTTTGGTTTTATTATCTTAAAATGTTTTCCAATATCTTGATTTACTTGTTTAATCATACCTTGCAACATTCTACCTGAACCCTTTACTTCACCTACTGCATTACCATTCTTATCATATTGTAGAGAATTGTGGAATTGTAATATTTGTTTATCATAATCTATTACATTTGATGAAGCTGGATAGATAATTTCTAAATTCATAAAGATTTCACCATTTTTAAAAACTTTATCTTTTTGTTTATCACTTAAACTATTTATTGCTTTTGATAAGTCTTTCATAGCAAAAACAAAAGCATCTCTAATATCACCACGACCACTAAATTGTTTGGCAACTGCATTTACATCAAGTGCGTTTTGTCCACGATTTTTTATTTGTCCTTTGTTTCTTGCGGCTAAAACTTTTCCATCACGATAAGTAATCATTAAATTTTGTCCGTCAGTTTTTTCTGTTACATCATCTTCACGATTTAATTGTCCTGATAAACCTAATTTAATAATCTTTTTCAAATCACCAAATGTTAAATTATTGTCATCAAACGGGTGTGCCATATGTCCATACGCTCCACCTTCTATAATTAATTGAATTTCTTCTGATAAGTCTAATTCTTTCTTAATAGTTTTTTTTATTTCTGTTAACTTTCTAAATTTGTTTGTCAACATATTGAAAACACCTTTATCAAAATAACCAAAAGTTTTCTTAAATAATTTTTCTCTTTTACTTCTTTCCATTTTGGAACTACCCAATAATTTTCTTATTTCAGTTCCACTTGTAATACCACTAACTTTTACATGCGGTGCAGTATAAATATATCCGTGTGTTTCATAACCCATTAAATTATTTTTATGTTTTTTAAAATCTTGATAATAACTTAATCCACCTGATTTTTTCTTTCCACCTTTTAATCTACCAGCGTCTTTAGCACCAAACACATAAACAACGGCTACTTTGTCTCCGTCAAATCTTTTCAACAAACTATTTGCTACATAAGGATTTTTTTCAAAAATGATTTTATTTTTTGGAATACCCATTTTAGTCATATGACGAACTTTTTCTTTGAAATTTAACGGGTGTCTTGGTGGTTGTTTAATATTGGATGTGGTGATATAGACATCACCGAATTTCTTTTGTAAATTTTGGAATACTTTTCTATGGTGTGGCCCGAAAGGTTGAAACCTACCAGGATATACTGCTATAACTTTTTTTGCTTTTACCTGTTCCATTAAGAACGGTGAAATTAGTTGTTGTATTAATCGTTTCATTCATTACCAAACTTTGTTTTTAGATTATCATATAATTCAGTCCACATTTCCTCTTCCATTAATATATTATACCCTTTTCTCTGAACTGGTTGTTTAAATTTTATTAAATCAACTAAATCTCTTTTAGTCAATTCTAAATCAAAACCTTTTTTAACAATAGGTTCTTTTGTTTTAAGGAAATCTGCTAATTCTTGTTTTGATAGTGTTATCAAATTTCCGAATCGTTTTGGTTTTACTTTTGTATATTTCATAGTATCTTTCATTTTTACATAGAACCAAATGGGTCTGCCCAATCAATATCTGTTTCAATTCCTAACATACCTAATAAATCTGCAAAAGATGTTTTATCATATTCGTCTGAATCTTCACCTTTGCCTTTTCTTATATCTATTTTTTTCTGACCTGCTTTTGTTACGGCTCCTTCAAACCCTCTCGCATTAGTAGTAGGTTCTTTCATATCTCTAAAATCATCTGTGTCGTTTTCATAGATATTACCTTCATCATCAACTGCATAATATTTATTTGTTTTAGGGTCTTTAAATACTGATAGTGGTATGGCTTTTCCATCTTCACCTATCGTATAATGGTGTCCTTCTTGTTTTTGCTTTTTTAAAGTTCCAGCACCTAACCGTAATTTGAATTCAACAGCTCTTTGTTGAGTTTTATCACCTCTTTTTGATAATTTATTACCATAATCGTCTGTTTCTTTTTTTCCACCCCAATCATCCCAATCGTCATCATCATCTCCAAAATCTGATAACCAGTCATCATCATCTCCATCATCCCCAGTTTCTCTATCCCAATAACTGTCCCCAGTGTGAGAGTCTGGGTCATAGTAGTCGGACTTTGATTCTTGTTTTTTTGTTATCGTCTCTCTTAACCAAGATTCTTTAGTAGGAATTGGTTTCTCGTCATACCAATCTTCGCCTTTGTTTTTTTCATTCTGTTTTTTAACTCTTTCTACTTCTTTATTAAAATCTTCCATTTCGTTTTCAGATAATTTAGGTTCACCGTTCTTATCTGTATCTTTCATTCTTTTTTTAAATTCGATATCACCTTCTTTTTCGTATTTTTTTACAAAATACTTGTGAATTTCTTTTTGTGCTTTTTTCGTTGCTGGGGTATCTTTATCTTTCTTGTCTGTTCCAAAGTTTGGCAACACATCTTTAACTGACACTTCTTTATCACCTTTTGGGGATTGTATAGTAAATTTTATATCTTTAATTTTTTCTATATCTTTTTCAACTTTTTTAGAAACTTTTTTATCTGCTGATTTTTGTTTTTTGTCTACTTTTTTTGTCAGTCTTTTTGCTTTTGTGTAAGCTGGGTGGTCTTCGCCTTGATTTAATGCTCCACGAACTGTAATCGTGTCCTTTTTACCTTTGTTCTTCCCTTTTTTAATAGTAAAATCAATCTTTGTGGCCATAATTTTTTCTTGTTCGGCTTTCTTTTTCTTTTCGGCGGCAGTTGGTAATATGTCTTTTAATTTAACCATATTTCTTTTTCTTTTTATAGATTGTAATTCTTCGTTTCCAAACTGAAGTTTTTAATTCTTTTCTAACATCTTCTAAACATTTAACTTTCCATACTGTAATCTCATTACCAATTAGATGATGATACGCTTTACTTACATCACCTCTTTTTAATTGTTTGGCTATTTTTTCTAAATCAATTGCAGTAAATTTTTGTAAACTTTTGTAAGGCATTGTTCCATATCCCATAAGATGAACCATTGGATTTTCAGGGTCAAATTTACCCTCTTTCATTTCTTCTTTCCAATTATAAATGCGTCCGTCAACTCCCTTCTCTTTTATTGATAAATCTTCATCCAATTCCAATCTTTCCAATTCAGTAAGTCCGTCTTTTTCATTAATATTTTTAGACCACCTTTTTGGTAAATCTTTAAACGAAGTATCGTTCCACTCTTTTAATAAGTCTTTTAATTTAATCATTTTTTTCTTTGTCCGTATTTGTCGAGACCTAAAATCTTTATTTTACCTTTAATCACATATTTTTTTATTTTCTCTGCTTTTTTATGATTTTTATAACCGATATCAGTTAGTTTTCTTACAGCGACATCTAATCTTTTTAACATACTTTTTCTTGGGTCAGTATGAACTACCCAATAATTATAATTAACATCACCTTTTCTTTTACCTGGTTTACCACCTTCTTGTTCTATTTTCATATATCGTTGTAAATGAAAAAGAGTGTCTTCTACTTCATATAAAGCGGCTTTGAACTCATTTGTTCTGGCATTAGGTAAAGAATCACTATATAAGTCTTTACCGATTGCTTCTTTTATTATGTCTTTTAATTTCATCATATCTCCTTATAAAAATCCTAATAAGTTATCTAAATCTCTTAATGCTCTACGACTACCTTTCATTGC
>LUME01000024.1_pt1 | contig 30597 bp, 30 predicted proteins | sample 729951 | NCBI WGS metagenome assembly LUME01 (sample SAMN03860271, study PRJNA289734) | marine metagenome | biome: seawater column; feature: ocean; material: water; isolation source: Red Sea water column Station 34 - depth 200m | place: Saudi Arabia: Red Sea | collected 2011-10-15 | depth 200 m | reverse complement strand
CCCCAGAGGAACACCGAGTCGGCCTGGCAGCCGGGCCGGCGGGCCCGCGCCCCGACCTCCTCGGGTGGCATGGCGGCCGTGATCGTCCCGATGGCCTCCGGGTAGCGCAGGAACGCCTCGATGCACGAGACGACCACGTACTGCTGGACCGGGATCAGTTGCGAGGAATAGGCGGTGCGCTCGTGGACCAGCACCTTCGAAACCCGGTTGACCTCGGCCAGCAGCGCGTTCACGCGCTCGCGCTGCCCGACCTCGCTCACGGCTCGATCCGGGTGACGGTCCCGGTGGCCCCGTCGAGCTCGACAAGGGTCCCGTCCGGCGGCTCCGACGACAGGTCGGCGGCGATCACGCCCGGCACCCGGAACTCCCGGCTGACGATGCCGATGTGGCTGCGGATCGTGCCGCCCGTGCACACCACGCCGGCCAGCTCGTCGAAGATGGGTGACAGGAAGGTCGCCCCGGCGTCCCGGATCACCGCCACGATCCCCTCGGCGCCACGGTCCATCAGGTCCAGCACGTCGCCGGGCCCCTCGAGGCGTCGCCACGTCCCCCGGGCGGTGCCGAACTCGTAGGTGGGGTCGCCGCGTCCGATCTGCTCCACGGCCGGGACGGTAGCCCTGACCAGGGCCGGCGGTCCGAGCCGGGTGGCCGTCGGCCGGTGCCTAGGCTGCCGCCGTGGCCGCCCCCGAACCGTTCAGCGACGACTGGATCGCCGCCCTGGACGAGGCCGTCCGCGTCCTGCGACTGGACGGTCCGGACCCCTCACTCCGTCTGGAGTACCGCGTCGCGGACGGGCCGACGTGGCACGTGGCGATCGACGGCGACGGGGCCCGCGTGCACCCCGGCCCGGCGGACAGCGCCGATGTCTCGTTCTCGACGGACCGGGCGACGGCCCTGGCCTTCGCGGCCGGCGACCTGGACCCGCTCGACGCGGTCATCACCGGCGACCTCTCGATCGGCGGCGACCCGCGCCGGCTGGTCGAGCATCAGGGGTTGCTGGACGACCTCAGCGGCCTGTTCGCCGGCCTGTTCGCCGGCGTCCGCGGGGCGGACCCCGGCTAGATCAGGCCCAGCTCCCGGACGGTGTCGCGCTCCTCGGCCAGTTCGGCCGCCGAGGCGTCGATCCGGGCACGCGAGAAGTCGTCGATCTCGAGGCCCTGCACGATCGACCACTCGCCGTCGGCGCAGGTCATCGGGAACGAGGACATGAGGCCCTCGGGCACGCCGTAACTGCCGTCGGACGGGACCGCCATCGACACCCAGTCGCCGTCCGGCGTGCCGAGCACCCAGTCGTGGACGTGGTCGATGGCGGCGTTGGCGGCCGAGGCGGCGCTCGAGGCGCCACGGGCCTCGATGATGGCGGCACCCCGCTGCTGGACGGTCGGGATGAAGTCGCCCTCCAGCCACGCCTGGTCGTCGATCGCCGCCGCGGCGGACCGACCGCCCACCTCGCAGCGGAACAGGTCCGGGTACTGGGTGGCGGAGTGGTTGCCCCAGATCGTCATCTTCCGAACGTCGGCGACGGGCACGCCGAGCTTCTGGGCCACCTGCGTGAGCGCACGGTTGTGGTCGAGGCGGGTCATCGCCGTGAACCGCTCGTTGGGCACGTCCGGGGCGTTGTGCATGGCGATGAGGGCGTTGGTGTTGGCCGGGTTGCCGACCACGAGCACGCGCAGGTCGTCGTCGGCGTGGTCGTTGAGGGCCCTGCCCTGGACGGTGAAGATGGCGCCGTTGGCCTCGAGGAGGTCCTTGCGCTCCATGCCCTTGGTGCGGGGGCGGGAGCCGACCAGCAGCGCCACGCCGGCCCCGTCGAACGCCGTGCTCGGATCGTCGCTCAGGACCATCGAGTCGACCAGCGGGAAGGCGCAGTCGTCGATCTCCATGGCGACACCCTCGAGGGCGCCCATGGCCGGCGGGATCTCCAGCAGTTGCAGGATCACCGGCTGGTCGGGGCCGAGCAGCTGGCCGCTGGCGATGCGGAAGACGAGGCTGTAGCCGATCTGGCCGGCGGCTCCGGTGACGGCGACTCGGACGGGGGTGGCGCTCACGTGGGCTCCTGAACACTCGAGGGGTACCCGCCGAGGCTACCGACGGCCCCGCCGGGCCTCCCAGCCAGCGGGGGGTGACGTTCGTCGCCGGGTCGCGGCGACGGCCGCTCAGCCGGCGCGCGTGGCGCCCAGCCAGGAGGCGTGGAGGCCCGTGTAGACCCCGCCGGCGGTCGCCAGGTCGGCGTGACGGCCCCGCTCGACGATCCGGCCGTCATCGAAGACGAGGACCAGGTCGGCCCGCTCGGCGGTCGAGAGCCGATGGGCGATGCTGATCGTCGTCCGGCCCTCCGAGAGCCGGGCCAGGGCGACCTCGAGTGCCTGCTCGGTCTCCGGGTCGACCGCCGACGTGGCCTCGTCGAGGATGAGGAGCCCGGGGTCGGCCAGCTGGGCACGGGCGAGCGCCACCAGCTGGCGTTCGCCGACCGACAGCGACTCACCCCGCTCGCTGACCGGCGTGTCGATTCCGGCCGGGAGCGTGGCCACCCAGTCGTCGAGCCCCAGGGCGGCGATGGCGGCGGCGGCGTCCCCTGGCGTGGCGTCGGGCCGCCCGTACCGGATGTTCTCCCCGACGGTGGCGTCGAACAGGAAGCCGTCCTGGGGCACCATGCGCACCGCCGACCGGCGGACGCCGGGGTCGACCTCCCGGAGGTCGGTACCGCCGACGAGCATCCGTCCGGCGGTCGGGTCGGCCAGGCGCGCCACCAGCTTGGCGAACGTGGTCTTGCCGGAGCCGGTCTCGCCGACCACCGCAACCGAGGCACCGACGGGAATGTCGACGTCGATGCCGTGCAGCACCCGCTCCCCCTCGCGGTACCGGAACTCCACCGCCTCGGCCCGGACCTCGAGCGGCCCGGCGGGCAGCCGACGGCCGTCGACCGGTTCGACGATGTCAGGCTCGATGTCGAGTACGTCCAGGATCTTCCACCAGCCAGCGAGGGCGGTCTGGGTCTGGTCCAGCACCTCGCCGATCAGGGTGATCGGCGCCACCAGCAGGTTGGCGAGGAACACGAACGCCACCAGTTCGCCGGCGCTGACCCCCCAGGCGTCGCCCCACCACACGCCCGAGGCGACCACCGTGGCGATGGCGGCCAGGCCGACGACGTCGGTGAGTGGGAGGACCAGCGAGAAGTAGCGCATCGCCCGCATCTGCTGGCGGTACTGCCGGTCGACCGCCCCGTGCAGCCCCGCCCGGGTGGCCTCCCGCTGTCCGTAGCCGCGGACCACGTCCATGCCCAGCACCGCTTCGGAGATCTGGGACAGCGTCTCCGACACCCGGGTCCGGAGGCGGTCGTAGGCCCGCAGCTGGCCGCGCTGAACGGCCCGCAGCACCGGCAGCAGCGGCACGTGGACCACCAGCGTGACCGCCGCCAGCTGCCACGAGAACACGAACATGATCGCCAGCACGGCCACGATCTGGATGCCGCTGATGATCCAGGCGACCGCCCCCCACTGGGCGAACTTGTTGAGGGCCTCCACGTCGCTGGTGACCCGGGCGGTGAGCGCCCCCTTCCGGGCCGCGGTGTGCTCGGCGAGGCTGAGCCGGTGCAGGTGGGCGAACGTGCGGACCCGCAGCCCGTAGAGCACATTCTCGGCGGTGCGGGCCAGCCGCAGGTACGTGGAGCGCTCGAGGGCGATGCCGAGTGACACCAGGCCGGCGGCCACGCCGGTGAGGAGCAGCACCAGCCCGAGGCGGACGTCGTCGCCGAGGAGGCCCCGGTCCAGGACCGCCTGGATGGTCAGCGGGACGAGCAGCTTGCCGGCGGCCACCGCCAGCGCCATGAGGACGGTCAGCAGCAGGCCCGACCGCAGCTCGGGCGACGCCGCCAGGCCGCGGCGCAGGACCGCCAGCGATCCGGCCCCCTCGATGTCCTGGAGGAGCCGGACCTCGCCCGCATCGCCAGCGACGGACTCGTGGTCCTCCCAGGGCCCGCCGGCCTCGACGCCGGCGTCCTCGCCCGGGAACGGGGTCGGGGGCCGGTCCGTCACGCGGCGGTCCCCTCGTAGGCGCGGACCAGGGCCGCGTAGGCGGGGATCCCCAGGAGCTCGTCGTGGGGGCCCTCGGCGGCAATGCGGCCGTCCTCGAGGAACAGCACCCGGTCGGCGAGGCGGATCGTCGCCAGCCGGTGGGCGACGACCAGCAGCGTGTGGCCCTCCTGGCGGCGCAGGTTGCCGAGGATCTCCGCCTCGACGACGGGGTCGACGGCCGAGGTGGCGTCGTCGAGGAGGAGCACCCTGGGACGCCGCAGGAGGGCGCGTGCGAGGGCGAGTCGCTGGCGCTGGCCGCCCGACAGCGTGACGCCGCGCTCGCCCACGACGGTTTCGAGGCCGCCGGGCAGGTGGTCGACGAAGTCGGCGGCAGCCACCTGCCGGAGCACCCGGCGGACCTCGTCGTCGTCGACCTCCCGGTCGAGGACCAGGTTCCGGCGGACGGTGTCGGCGAACAGGAACGTCTCCTGGAAAACCGGGGCGACCACGTCCGGCACCCCGTCGGCGCCCAGGTCGGCGACGTCGACGCCGCCGAGGGCGATGTGGCCACCGGTCACCGGCATCAGGCCCGCCACCAGGTCGAAGAGGGTGCTCTTGCCGGATCCGGTCGCCCCGACGAGGGCCACCGACTCGCCGGCGGCGACCTCGGCGCTGAGCCCGTCGAGGACCGGTATGCCGTCCTCGTAGGCGAACGCCACGGCGTCGAAGCGGACGCCGACGCCGGCGGGCACCGCGGGTGGTGTGGACGGACGGTCCTCGACCTCCGACCCGAGGACCTCGTCGATGCGGTCCATCGCCACCACCGACCGGGGCATCTCCTGGAAGAGGAACCCGAGGATCTCCATGGGCGTGACCAACAGGTTGAACAGGGCCATCGACCGGACCACGTCGCCGACGGTGACGGTGCCGGCGTCGACGAGCAGCGCACCCAGGAGGAGGAGCACCATGATCCCGAGGTTCGGGAGGGCGTAGACCCAGGGCAGGAACACCGCCCGCAGCCGGCCGATCTCGATGCGTTCCCGCCGGAGCAGGTCGGAGGCCTCGGCCAGGCGCTCGACCTCGTCGGCCTCGCGGCCCAGGGTCTTGACGACGAGGATGCCGTCGAGGCTTTCGTGGGCGATCCCGGACACGACCCCGACCCACTCCTGGGCCCGTGCGGCCGGGGCCTCGACGGCCCGGGTGTAGCGCTGGTTGATGACGGCCAGGGTCGGGAACAACACGAGCGCCACCAGGACGAACCACGGATGGACCAGCAGGAGGCTGACCAGCGACACGACGACCAGTGCCACGACCGACATGGAGAACGCCAGCGGCATCAGCATCGACGAGGCGGTCTCGACGTCGGCGTCGGCGTGGGCGAGGAGGCGCCCCGCCGGCCGAGACCGGTAGAACGCCAGCGGGGTGTCGAGGTACCGGTCGAGGATGGCGAGCCGCCACGTCCGCTGCGTCCGGGCGACGGCGGTGAAGTTGAAGAACCGACGCACCATCATCGACACGCCACGCACCACGCCGACCAGGGCGATCGCGACGGCACCGGCCAGGGCCGTGCCACGGTCGACGCCGCCGCCGTCGAGGCCGGGGACGATCAGCTCGTCGGTGACCCGACCCAGGACGACCGTGTACCCGACGACGGCCACGGCGAACACATTGGCTCCCGTGATGCCGAGCAGGTGCGGCAGGGGGTGGGCGCGGAAGGACCGGACGATGAGCCGGCCCCCGCGCCGGAAGACCCCGTCCGCCTCCGTTGGCGCCGGGGGCGGGTCGTCAGAGGCGGTCAACGATCGCCTGGGCGAACTCCGAGCACTTCACCTCGGTCGCCCCGTCCATGAGGCGGGCGAAATCGTAGGTGACGACCTTGTCGCTGATGGCCGACTCGAGCGCCCGAACGATGTCGTCGGCGGCCGACTGCCAGCCGATGTGCTCGAACATGAGCACGCCCGACAGCAGCACGGATGACGGGTTCACCTTGTCCTGGCCGGCGTACTTGGGCGCCGTGCCGTGCGTGGCCTCGAAGATGCCGTGGCCGGTGACGTAGTTGGCGTTGCCGCCGGGGGCGATGCCGATGCCGCCGACCTGGGCCGCCAGGGCGTCGGAGAGGTAGTCGCCGTTGAGGTTCATGGTGGCGATCACGTCGAACTCCGACGGCCGGGTCAGCACCTGCTGGAGGGCGATGTCGGCGATGGCGTCCTGGACGAGGATGCGGTCGCCGGGGTCACCGTCGCAGTCGTCCCAGCCGACGGCCACGTCGGCGAACTCCTCACGAACCAGTTCGTAGCCCCACCGCTGGAAGGCGCCCTCGGTGTACTTCATGATGTTGCCCTTGTGCACCCAGTGGACCCGGGGTCGCCCATGGTCGACGGCGTACTGGAGGGCGGCACGCTGGAGGCGCTGCGATCCGGTCTTCGAGATGGGCTTGATGCCGATGCCGGCGTCCTCGCGGATCTGCCAGTTGAAGGCGTCCTCGAGGAGTTCCCGCAACTTGAGCGCCTCGGGCGTCATGGCCTCGACCTCGAGGCCGGCGTAGATGTCCTCGGTGTTCTCGCGGAAGATCACCATGTCGACCAGTTCGGGGTGCTTCACCGGCGACGGCACGCCCTGGAACCAGCGGACCGGACGCAGGCAGACGTACAGGTCGAGGATCTGGCGCAGTGCGACGTTGAGGCTGCGGAAGCCGCCGCCGACCGGGGTGGTCAACGGGCCCTTGATGCCGATCAGGTACTCGGTGAAGACCTCGACGGTCTCCTGTGGCAGCCACTCGCCGGTCTCGTTGTAGGCCTTCTCACCGGCCAGCACCTCGTGCCACTCGACGGCGTGGCCGTGCTTGGCGGCGGCGGCGTCGAGGACGAGGCGGGCGGCCGGCCAGATGTCGATGCCGGTGCCGTCGCCCTCGATGAAGGGGATGATCGGCTCGGTGGGGACCTGGAGGCGTCCGTCGGCGCCCATCGTGATCTTCTCACCCATGCCGTCGACCCTATCCAGCGCCGGCCCGCAGCGGCGAGGTCGCGTTCAGGCGACGGTGCGCTCGGCCGCCTCGACGGTGTTGCGCAGCAGCATCGCCACGGTGGTCGGACCCACGCCGCCGAGGCGGGGCGTGATCCACGAGGCAACCTCGCCGACCGACTCGTCGACGTCGGCCAGCAACTTCTTGCCCTCCCAGGAGATGCCGCCACTCACGACGACCGCACCGGGCTTGACCATCTCGGGCGTCACGAAGCTCGGGATGCCCACCGCCGCCACCACGATGTCGGCCTCACGGGTCAGGTCGGCCAGGTCGGGCACGGCCGAGTGCACCACGGTGACGGCGGCGTTGGCACCGGGCGCCTTGGTGGTGAGCAGCAGCGACAGGGGCCGGCCCAGCGTGGGACCACGGCCGATCACGACCACGTGGCGGCCCGAGATGTCGACGTCGTAGTGCACGAACATGGCCTGGATGCCGGCCGGCGTGCACGGCACCGGGCCGTCCTCCTGGAGCACCAACCTGCCCAGGTTGGTGGGGTGCAGGCCGTCGGCGTCCTTGGCGGGGTCCATGGCCGACAGGGCGGCGTTGAAGTCGAAGCCGGAGGGGACCGGGTGCTGGATGATGTAGGCGTGGACGGCCGGGTCCTCGTTGAAGGCGGCGACCGCCTCGTCCAGCGCCGACGGGGCTGCGTCGGCCGGCACATGGATGTGCTGGGAGGTGAAGCCCACGCTCTCGCAGGTCTCGTGCTTCTTGCGGACGTAGCCGGCGCTGGCGCCGTCGTCGCCCACGAGGATCGTGCCGAGTCCCGGGGTGATCCCCTTGGCGGCGAGCGCCTCGACGCGGGTACGGACATCGTCGAGGACGGCTTCGGCGACCGGTCCCCCGGCGAGCAGTTGTGCAGTCATGGCGGGGCACGCTATCCCCCGGTGGGCGCCTCCTGGCCGGGACCGCCTCCCTGGGCGGGGACGCCCTCAGTGCCGGAAGTGGCGCTCTCCGGTCAGGACCATCGCCATGCCGGCCTCGTCGGCGGCGGCGATCACCTCGTCGTCGCGTACCGAACCGCCCGGCTGGATGACCGCCGTGGCACCGGCGTCGATGGCGGCGTCGAGGCCGTCCCGGAACGGGAAGAAGGCGTCGCTGGCGCAGGCGCCGCCGGCCGCCCGACCGTCGGCCTTCTCGGCGGCGATCCGGCCGGCGTCGCGGCGGTTCTGCTGGCCGGCGCCGATGCCGACGGCGCACCGGTCCTTGGCCAGGACGATGGTGTTGGAGTTGACCCGGGCGGCCACCCGCCAGGCGAACTCGAGGTCGGCCCACTCGGCGTCGGTGGGCGCCCGCTCGGTGGCGACCCGCCAGCCGGTTCGGTCGAGGGCGCCGTCGTCGCCGACGGCCAGGACGTCGGTGGTCTGCACGAGGAGGCCGCCGTCGATGCTTCGGACCTCGAGGTCCGGCCAGGTCGGCGCCGGTGCCTCGAGGATGCGGAGGTTGGCCTTCTCCTGGAGCCTTGCCAGGGCGTCGGCCTCGTAGGCGGGGGCGACGACGACCTCGGTGAACGCCTCGCCCAGGGCCTCGGCCATGGCGAGGGTGACCGGTCGGTTGACGGCGACGATGCCGCCGAAGGCCGAGACGGGGTCGCAGGCGTGGGCGGCCATGTAGGCGGTGGCGACGTCGTCGCCGATGGCAGCGCCGCACGGGTTGGCGTGCTTGATGACGACGGCCGCCGGCTCGTCACCGAGGCAGTGGGCCAGCCGCCAGGCCGCCTCGGTGTCGAACAGGTTCAGGTACGACATGGCCTTGCCGCCGTGGACGACGGCGTCGTCCCACCAGCCGCGCTGCCCGATCTCGCGGTAGCGGGCGCCCTGCTGGTGGGGGTTCTCGCCGTACCGCAGGTCGCCGGTCGACTCGAGGGCGAGGTGGAGGGTCGGCGGCAGCGGTCCGGCGTCGGCGGGGTCGCACTCGTCGAGCCACCGCACGATGGCGGCGTCGTAGGCGGCCGTGTGGGCGAAGGCGGCCCGGGCCAGGCGGTGCCGGGTGGCGTCGGACAGGGCGCCGTCCGCCCGTAGCTCCTCGAGCACCGGGCCGTAGTCGGCGGGGTCGACGACGATGCCGACGTGGGCGTGGTTCTTGGCGGCTGCCCGCACCATCGTCGGTCCGCCGATGTCGATCAACTCGATGCCGGGGTCGGAGGTGAACGGGTAGAGGTTGCCGACGACCAGGTCGATCGGGGTGATCCCCCGGGCCTCGAGGTCGGCCACGTGGTCGGGGTTGGACCGGTCGGCCAGGATGCCGCCGTGGACCATCGGGTGGAGGGTCTTGACCCGACCGCCGAGCATCTCGGGGGCGCCGGTCACCTCGGCGACCTCGGTGACGGCGACGCCCTCGCCGGCCAGCAGGGTGGCGGTGCCGCCGCTCGAGACGATCTCCCAACCCAGGCCGACGAGTCCCCGCGCGAGGTCGACGATCCCGGCCTTGTCGTAGACGGACAAGAGGGCGCGGGGACTCATTCGGGGGCTCCTTCGGGTGGCGGTGTGTCGAGCAGGCTGCGGATGGTGCCGACGTAGAGCCGCCGTTCGACCGCCTTGATCCGCTCGTGGAGGGAGGCCACGTCGTCGTCGGGCAGCACCGGCACGGTCTCCTGGGCGAGGATCGGGCCGGCGTCGACCTCCAGCTCGGCGAGGTGGACGGTGCAGCCCGTCACCGGCACCCCGTGGTCGAGCGCCTCCTCGACGGCGTGCCAGCCGGGGAACGCCGGCAGCAGCGACGGGTGGGTGTTGAGGATCCGTCCGGCGTAACGGTCGTAGATGGGCTGCTCGAGGATCGTGCCGAAGCCGGCCATGGCGACCAGTTCGATCCCGGCAGCCTCGAGTTCGGCCGTGAGCCGCTCGGTGTAGGCCACCCTGTCGAAGCCGTCGCCGAAGGTGTCCCGCTCGACGACCGTGGCGGGGATGCCGTGCCCGGCGGCCAGCTCGACGGCCCGGCAGGGCCGGTCAGCGACCACCAGCGCGACCGGCAGGTCGGCGTCGACCATGGCGTCGAGGATCGTCCCCGTGCCGGAGACCAGGACCGCGAGCCTCATGCCGGCGACCCTACCCCTGCGGGTTGTCGGGTCGATCCGGTTTCCGGCGTCGGTTCGGCTAGAGCGAGGCGACGATCTCCGCCATCAGCTCGCCGGCCTCGGTCGGGTTCTGCCCGACCAGGGCACCTGCCTCGCGCAGCGCCGCCATCTTGGCGTCGGCCGTGCCCTTCCCACCCGAGACGATGGCGCCGGCGTGGCCCATCTTCTTGCCCGGGGGGGCGGTCACGCCGGCCACGTAGGCGGCAACCGGCTTGGTCATGTGGTCGCGGATGAAGGTGGCGGCCTCCTCCTCGGCCGAGCCCCCGATCTCGCCGATCATCATGACGGCCTTCGTCTCGGGGTCGGCTTCGAACGCCTCGAGGCAGTCGATGAAGCTGGTGCCGGGCACCGGGTCGCCGCCGATGCCGACGCAGGTCGTGCAGCCGATGCCCTTCTCCTTGAGCTCGTAGAGGGCCTGGTAGGTGAGGGTGCCGGAGCGGCTGACGATGCCGACCGGACCGCCGGGGAGGGCGATGTGGCCGGCAGTGATGCCGATGTTGCAGCGTCCCGGGGAGATGACCCCGGGGCAGTTGGGGCCGAGCAACTGCACGTCGGGAAAGTCGCGGCACAGCCGGTTGTAGAGGCGGGCCTCGTCGTGGGCGGGCACGCCCTCGGTGATGGCGACCACGAACTCGACGCCGCCCTCGGCGGCCTCCAGCACGGCGTCGTGCACGCCGGGTGCCGGGATGAAGATGCACGAGGCGGTGGCGCCGGTGGCGTCGACCGCGTCAGCGACAGTGGCGAAGATCGGGACGCCGTCGACGTCGGTGCCGGCCTTCCTCGGGTTGGTGCCGGCCACGACCTGCGTGCCGTAGTCCCGGTTGAGCAGGCCGTAGTAGCGGCCCTGGCTGCCGGTCAGCCCCTGGTAGACGACCTTGGTGTTCTCGTCGACGAAGATGCTCATGCGCCCGCCTCCTCGGTGGCGCCGGCCAGTTCGACCGCTCGCCGTGCGGCCGAGAGCATGTCGGGCGCCATCTGGAGCGAGTCGGAGAGGTGCGGCTCGAGGATGGCCCGCCCCTCGTCGGCGTTGGTGCCGTCGAGCCGGATGACGATGGGCGCCCCGATGTCGACCCGGTCGAGCGCCTCGACGATGCCGTTGGCGACCTCCTCGCCGCGGGTGATGCCGCCGAAGATGTTGATGAAGATGGAGCGGACGGCCGGGTCGTTGTTGATGACCTCGAGGGCGCCGGCCATGACGTCGGCGTTGGCGCCGCCCCCGATGTCGAGGAAGTTGGCGGGGCTGCCACCCACCTGGTTGACGACATCGACGGTGGACATGGCGAGGCCGGCGCCGTTGGCGATCACCCCGACCGAACCGTCCAGGCCGACGTACTGGAGTCCCTTCGCATGGGCGGCGGTCTCGCGCTCGTCGCGGGGCTGGGTCTCGTCGTAGGCGGCGTATGACTCGTGGCGGAAGGTCGAGTTGCCGTCGAGCGTGACCTTGGCGTCGAGGACGTGGACCCGGCCGTCGTCGGTGAGGATCAGGGGGTTGACCTCGACGAGGTCGGCGTCGCCCTCGACGTAGGCCCGGTAGAGCTGCTGGAGGATGACCACGGCGCCCTCGACGGCCGCGTCCGGCAGGCCGGCGGCGGCGACCCACTGGCGGGCGGTGCCCTCGTCGAGCCCGTCGATGGGGTCGACCCAGATCTTGGCGATGGCGTCGGGGTTCTCCTCGGCCACGGCCTCGATCTCGACGCCGCCCTCGACGGACAGCATCCCGAGGTGCTTCTTGGCGGAGCGGTCGAGTGTGAAGGAGGCGTAGTACTCCTCGGCGATGTCGGAGGCCTTCTCGATCCAGACGCGGCCCACCACGTGGCCCGAGATGTCCAGCCCGAGGATGTTGCCGGCGTGCTCGCGGGCGTCGTCGACGGTGGCCGCGAACTTGACGCCGCCGGCCTTGCCCCGGCCACCGGTGTGGACCTGGGCCTTGACCATGACGGGCGTGCCGAGCCGTTCGGCGGCGGCCACGGCCTCGTCGACGGTGAAGGCAACCTCGCCCTCGGAAACGGGCATGCCGTAGCCGGCGAAGAACTGCTTGCCCTGGTATTCGAAGAGGTCCACGAGATGCTCCCGTTGGTCGCGGTGTGCGGTATCGGCCCGAGGTACGTCGAGTCCGGTCGCCCCGGCGATACTAGGCAGCGCCCGTGGGCGGCACCCCAGTGCGCCGACGGGCCATGCGTCACACCAGTCCACCCATCGAGTCGCCGAGTCGCAGGAGGGATCCCACGTGCCCGTCGCCCAGGGCGTCTCGTTCGACACCCGTCGCGCGGTACTCATCGGCCTGGCCGGCCTCGCCTCGGCCGTCGGCCTGCTGGTGCTGATGCTGTGGCTGGCCGGTAGCAAGCCGTCGCTGGAGGTTCGGCTCGGCGACAGCGACTTCCGGGGCATCGACGCCGCCGACCTGGCCGAGGAGATCGCCGACAACGGACCGGTGCCGTTCCCGGACCTGGTCGGCCGGGATCGTCCGATCTGGGTCACCCATGCCGGCGCCGACCCGGCGACCGGCTGGTTCGCCTTCTTCGCCCGGGTGCCGGGCGTCAGCGCCGACTGCCTCGTGCAGTGGGACGCCGACCAACACCTCTTCTTCGACTCTTGCGAACCGTCGGCCACGTTCCCGCCCGACGGTGCCGGACTGGAACAATTGGCCTGGCGGGTGGAGGGCGGCGAACTGCGCATAGCGATCAACGACCCGGACCGAGACTGAGGAGACCACACAGGTGACCGAGAAGCTGTACCTGCGCGACGCCGACCTGCGGTCGTTCGATGCGGCCGTCGTGGCGGTCGACGGCCAGCGCGTCGAGCTGGACCGCACCGCCTTCTACGCCACCAGCGGCGGCCAGCCCCACGACACCGGCCACCTCATCTGGACCACCGGCGCCGCCCAGGTGCTGGACGTGACCGCCGACGGGGACCGGGTCCTGCACGCGCTGGCCGGGCCGGTCCCGGAGGTGGGCACCACCGTGACCGGGGAGGTCGACGACGAGCGCCGACGCCACATGATGCGCACCCACACCGCCATGCACATCCTGTGCGGGGTGATCTGGCGGGACTGGCTGCGGGTCGTGACGGGCGGGAACATGGACGCCCTGTCGGGTCGCATGGACTTCGAGTTCGCCGAACTGCCGGTGGACTTCGCTGCCGACCTGGAAGAGCGGTGCAACGTCGAGATCGCCGCCGACCGGGAGGTCCGGGTCTCGTTCCTGGACCGTGGGGAGGCGGTGCTGGACCGCGACCTGATCCGGACCAAGGTCAACCTGATCCCCGACCATGTCACCGAGATCCGCCTGGTGGACATCGTGGGCCTGGACCGGCAGGCCGATGGTGGCACGCACGTCTCGTCCACCGGGCAGGTCGGTCGTCTGGAGGTCACCAAGACCGAGTCGAAGGGCAAAGGCTTCAAGCGCGTGCGCTTCGTGCTGCACGACGGATAGCAGCGGTTCCCGAGAGCCCTGTCGACGAGATGGAGGAAACTGCCACCATGGGGAGTCAGCGATGAACGCCACCGGGTTGGAGTCCGGTTCCGCGCCCTCGCGGCGCTGGCACGACCTCGACGCGCTGCGCGGCTTCGCCATGCTGCTTGGCATCGGCCTGCACGCCGCCCTCGCCTTCATCCCCTCTTTCTGGCCGGTGCAGGACCGGACCGCCAGCACCGACGGGTGGTTCGACGAGTTCCTGGTGGGCGTCCACGCCTTCCGGATGCCACTGTTCTTCCTGCTCAGCGGCTTCTTCACGGCGATGCTCTGGCGTCGCCGCGGCCTGGCGGCCCTCGTGTCGCACCGGGCCCGCCGGGTGGCCCTTCCGCTCCTGGTCGGCCTGGTGACGATCATCCCGGCCATGGACTGGGTGTCGGAACGCGCCGCAGAGCGGGGCATCGCCGACTATGCGACGGCCGCCGCCGAGAAGGGGGACATCTGGCTGCCAATATGGCTGGGCCAGCACGATGCCATTGCGGTCTCCGTCGCCAACGGCGCAGACGTCGACGAACGCAGCGAGACCAGGGACACGCCGCTGCACCTGGCGGCATTCCTGGACCAGCCCGAGGCGACGAAGTCGCTGTTGGACCTTGGCGCCGACTACCGCCTCCGGAACAAGGACGACGCCGATCCGTTGACGGTGGCGATCTGGATCGGGTCGGACTCGGTCGCCGACCAGCTCGTGGCTGCGGGTGCTGCGGACCGGCGCGACGTCGGAGAGCAGTGGAGCGACCTGGGATGGTTCGGCAGCGGCGCCGAATTCAGGCAGATGATCCTCGAGCCCGCAGTCGAGGACGACACCGGACTGGAATCGTGGATCGACCAGTTCCACCACTTGTGGTTCCTGTGGTTCCTGTGCTGGATGGTCGCCGGCTTCGTCGTCGTGGCGCCTGCCGTCGAGAGCCTCGGCCAATCGATCACCTCGGTTCGGGCGCGGCGGCGACTGCTCTGGTTGGCGTTTCCCCTGACGCTCCTGCTCCAGTACCGGATGGAGGGCGTCGCCGGAGAGCCGGCGTTCGGGCCCGACACCTCCACGGGCCTGTGGCCCGCCCTCCACGTGATCCTCTACTACGCCGTCTTCTTCGGCTACGGGGCAGCCCTCTACGGGGCGCGCACCGACGACGACGAGCCCCTGGTCGACCGGCTGGGCCGCCACTGGATGCTCGTCCTTCCCGTCACGGTGCTACTGGTCTTCCCGCTGGCGCTGCTCACCACCAACGAGTGGGCGGACCGGGATGCTGGCGTCGTGCTCCAGGCGGTCTTCTGCTGGGGGATGGTGTTCGGCCTGATCGGCCTGTTCCGGCGCCTGCTGGCCAAACCGCGCGCCTGGGTGCGGTGGCTCTCCGACTCCTCCTACTGGATGTACCTGGCGCACCTGCCGCTGGTGATCCTCGCCCAGGACCTGACCAGGTCCTGGGACCTCCCGGCCACCGCCAAGTTCCTGATGGTCTGCTGGACAGTGACGGCCGTGCTGTTCGTCGCCTATCGCTGGGTGGTGCGCCCCTCGCCGATCGGCTGGATGCTCAACGGCCGACTGCCCCGCGAGGTTCCCGACCCGAATGCGCCAACGTCGGCTGTGGCGCCGGCGCCAACTGGCGGCTGAGACGCGCGACAATTCACCGATGCGACTCGAGGGGAAGGCAGCGTTGGTCACCGGCGGCGCACAGGGCATCGGGCGCGAGAGCGCACTGCTGTTCGCCGCAGAGGGGGCCCGGGTCGCCGTCGTCGACATGAACCTGGACGGTGCCCGGGCGGTGGCCGACGAGGTCGTCGCCGCCGGCGGCGAGGCCGTCGCCCTCGGCGCCGACGTGTCGGTCGATGCCGACGTGGCCGCCATGGTCGCCGGCGCCGAGGAGGCCTTCGGCGCCCTCCACGTGCTGTTCAACAACGCCGGGATCATGCACCACGACGACGGCGACGCCCAGCAGACCTCCGACGAGGTGTGGCAGCGCACCATCGACGTCAACCTGAAGGGCGTCTGGCTGGGGTGCCGGCACGGGATTCCCGCCCTGCGCCGGGCCGGCGGCGGCTCGGTGGTCAACACCGCCAGCTTCGTGGCCATCGTGGGCGCCGCCACGCCCCAGATCGCCTACACCGCCTCCAAGGGGGGTGTGCTGGCGATGACCCGGGAACTCGCCGTCGTCCACGCCCGCGAGGACATCCGGGTCAACGCCCTGTGTCCGGGGCCGCTGCGCACCGAACTGCTGATGTCGTTCCTCGACACCGAGGAGAAGCGCCAGCGCCGGCTGGTCCACGTTCCGATGGGGCGCTTCGGCGAGGCCTCCGAGATGGCGAGGGCAGCCCTGTGGCTGGCCTCCGACGAGTCGTCGTACACGACCGGCGCCGACTTCGTGGTCGACGGCGGGCTGACTGCCGCCTACGTCACCCCCGAATGACCGCGGTGCCGGTCACGCAGCCGGCAACCGGAGGAACAGGGCCTGGAGCAGCAGTGCCTCGTTCGGGTTTCGGACCAGTTCGCCGCCGACCTCGGTGATCGCGGCCGTGGCGTCCATCGCCGACGACCGGCCCCCCACGGCCAGGTCCCGGTAGCGCCGGGCCAGGGTCGCCAGCCCGAAGCGCAGTTCGTCGTCTCTGAAGCGGCGAACCTCCCGCCGGTGGCGCTCGTCCTGTTGGCGCCGGCCCGACCCGCGGGTCCCGTAGGCCTCCTCTTGCTCGGCCAGGTCCTCGGTTTCCCGCTCGTGGCGGGTGGTGAGGGCGGCCTGGCCGTCGTCGATCAGGCTTCGGAGTTCCTCGACGAGCACGGCGACGGCTGCACCGCTGCCGTCGAGGCGGTCGGGCACCGACCACCAGGCGTCGCGCCGGTCCTGCAGGGTCGGATCACCGGCCAGCAGCCGTGCCCGTTCGAGGCTGCCCGCTGACGCGGCGGCCAGGTGGACGGCCCGGTCGGCGTCGACGCCGTCGGTTTCGAGGGCGGCGGCCACCACCTCGTCGGGCAGCGGCGGGAGGTCGACCCGCACACACCGCGAGGCGACCGTGACGTGCTCGTCGGGCACCGTTTCGGACAGCAGCAGGAAGACGACCGTGGCCGGCGGCTCCTCGATGGTCTTGAGCAGGCTGGCCGCCGACTCCGGCTCGGCCGTGTCGAAGCGGTCGACGACCACCACCTTGCGGTCGGACTCGATCGGCGATCGGGAGGCCTCGACGGTGATCCCCTCGGCCTCCTCCACCAGCAGGGCCCGCCCGCCCGGAGCGATCCACACCAGGTCGGGGTGCCGTCCGGCGATCGCCAGGCGGCGGTGGCGGTCGGCGTCGTCGGCTTCGGTGCCGTCGGACAGGAGCGCCCCGGCGAACGCCCGTGCGGCGTCGGCCCGTCCCGCCCCGGGTGGCCCGACGAGGAGGTACGCGTGCACGGGCGACGCCACGGCGGCGCGAAGTAACGCCACGGCCTCGTCCTGCCCGACGACGGCGGCCCAGAGTTCCTCGTCGGTCATGCCAGGCGGGCGGACACCGCCGCCTGCAGCCGCTGGGCGACCTCGTCGACCGCTCCCGACCCGTCGACGACGAGCCACCGTTCGGGGTCGGCCTCGGCGAAGGACCGGTAGGCCGAGACCACCCGTGCATGGAAGTCCTCTCCGGCCTGCTCGATGCGGTCGAGGGCCCGGTCGAGGCGTGCGGCGGTCGTGGCCGCATCGACGTCGAGCAGGACGACGAGGTCCGGCAGGACTCCGTCGACGGCGAAGGTCGAGAGGGCATGGACGGTGTCGATGCCGAGTTCGCGTCCGGCACCCTGGTAGGCCAGCGAGGAGTGCAGGTAGCGGTCGGTCACGACGTCGAGGCCATCGGCCAGCGCCGGGGCGACCACGCGGTCCACGTGCTGGGCCCGGGCCGCCGCCATCAGCAGCGCCTCGGCACGGGCGCACGGGGCCTCTCCGGAGGTGGCGAGCAGCAGTTCGCGGATCTGCTCCCCCAGCGGCGTGCCTCCCGGCTCCCGGGTGAACACGGCGCCCAGGGCCTCGGCCAGCAAACGGGCCTGGGTGCTCTTGCCCGAACCCTCGCCTCCCTCGACGGCGATCAGCCGGCCGGTCACGACGTTCCCCCGGATCGTTCCCCGTTGCGTTCGCCGACCCGCAGCGACGCCACGGCCACGACGCCGGCGATGAGGATGATCACGGCGGCCAGCCACAGGGTCAGGCGCACGCCCGGAACGTAGACGTCGATACCCAGCACCTCAACGTTCCGCTCCCAGAAGCGCTTCGACAACCGGTCGAGGCTCTCCTCGAGCAGCGGCCCGATGGCCAGGGCGAACAGGACGCACGTGCGCACGAGCGTGTACAGGGTGGAGAAGATCCGGCCCCGCATGTTGTCGTCGACGTTCTCGTGGAGGAGCGTGAACCCGAGCACGTAGACGGTGCCGGCGCAGAGTCCGATGCCGTAGACCATCGCCACGGAGAAGTGGAGCCGGCTGAACGTCGCCGACAGGGCGAGGAACACGGCGGCGGCCACGAGGGCCCAGGTGAAGACGCGGGCCTTGTCGAGGCGCCGCTGGCCCAGCGAGATGAGGGCCACGCCGGTGGCGACGCCGAGGCCCAGCGCCGTGATGAAGTAGCCGTAGCCGGAGTCGCCTGCGTCAAGCAGGTCGGTGGCGTAGATGGCGCCGAGCGGCACGAGCATGCCGCCGCCGATCAAGCCCGTGGCGAGGCCCATGTTGACGGTCCGGACGACGGGATTCTGGAAGGCGAACCGCCATCCCTCCCGGAGTTCGTCGAGCGGGTGGGCAAGTTCCTTGCGGCGCAGCTTGGCGGCGCGCCGCTCTTCCTCGGGACGCACCGGGAGCGGCAGGGTGGCGATCAGCACGGCAGCCAGGAGGAACGTGAGGGCGTTGGCGTAGAAGGCCAGCCCCTCCTCGTCGAGGCGCAGGTTGTCGGCCCAGGAGGAGTCGAACAACGCCGTCGAGAGCCGGCCGAAGAGGACCATCAGGCCGGCGCCGAGGGGGAAGGTCCCGTAGGCGGCGACGATCGACAGCGAGTTGGCCGAGGCCAGCTGGTCCTCGGGCACCACATGGGGCACCGACGCCTCCTTGGCCGGCGACCACATCATCGTGAAGGCCTCGAGCAGCAGCGATGCCACGACGAGGCCCCAGACGGTCTCGACGAAGGGCAGCGACAACATGACGAGTGCCCGGCAGACGTCGCAGGTCACCATGACCCGCTTGCGGTTCCAACGGTCGACGAGGACGCCGGCGATCGGGCCGAAGAAGAAGCCGGGGGCGATACGGGCCGCCAGCACGAGGCTCAGCGCTGCGCCCTCCGAGCCGGAGCCCACCCGGATGGCCAGCAGGCTGATGGCGAGCAGGCCCAGCCAGTCGCCGGTGGCGGACACCACCTGGGCCAACCACAGCCGGAAGAACGCCGGGGAGCCGAATACCCGGACGTGCAGCGCCTCGCGGACGACCGTCTGGGGTTCGGTGAGGCTCGCCTCGACGGCTGGACCCTGTTCGTCGCGTGCTGGCCCGCCGGTCTCGTCATGCACGGCGCCACTCTACGGGAGCGGTCGGACCTCGTCCGGAGAAGGGGCGAATCGCGGCTCAGGAGCGACGACTGCGGGACTTCTTGGTCGCCGGACCCTTGGCGCGCCGTTCGGCGAGCAGTTCCTGGGCCCGCTCGTCGGTGAGTTCCTCGACGGAGTCGCCGCGGCGCAGCGAGGCGTTGGTCTCGCCGTCGGTGACGTAGGGGCCGTACTGGCCGTCCTTGAGCAGGATCTCCCTGCCGCTGGTGGGGTCGGTGCCCAGGGTCCGCAGGGGAGGCTTGGCCTTGGCCCGACCGAACTTCTTGGGCTGGGCGAGGATGGTGAGGCACTCCTCGAGCGTGATCGTGAGGAGCTGTTCCTCGGTGTCGAGGCTCCGGCTGTCGCTGCCCTTCTTGAGGTACGGGCCGAACTTGCCGTTCTGGACGGTGATCTCGACGCCGTCGGTCGGGTCGGTGCCGACGGTGCGGGGCAGGCTCAGCAGTTCGAGCGCCTCGTCGAGGGTGAGGCGCTCGAGGGTCATGGTCTGGAAGAGCGAGGCCGTCTTGGGCTTGGGAAGTGAGTCGAGTTCGGCGATCCGGTCGAGTTCGGCGACCACCTCGTCGACGGAGGCGAACTGGTCGAGGACCCCGTAGAAGGCCTCCAGGTTGTCGAGCCGCTCCTCGGCGTCACCCTCGCGGAGTTCGGCCAGGTACCCGGCGGCCTCGAGGGTCCCGCGCACGACCTCTCCCGGCGAGGCGTCGCCCTCACCCCCACGCACTGCGTGCCGCAGGTCGAGGAAGGCGGCGATCCCGGCGAGGGCCGGCCCGGTGACGCCCGCCGCCGCGGCCTCCTCGAGGGCGTCGACGAGCGACCCGCCGGTGGCGGCCTGGTGCTGCTCGAGCTTGTCGAACGCCCCCTTGCCGATCCCCCGCTTCGGGTTGACGAGGGCCTTGCGGACGGCCTCGTCGTCGGGGTCCGCAGCGACGGCGCCGGCGTAGGCGAGGGCGACCCGCAGTTCGGCCTTGTGGAGCGGCTGGGCCGACAGGCGGCCACCCGGCGACGAGGGCGACGGCCACTGGGGGAAGCGGCCCAGCGAGACGTACGGCCCGAACTTGCCGGCCTTGGCGATCACCGGAAGGCCCGTCTCGGGGTCGTCGCCCAGGACGCGCTCGGTGGGCTGGTCGAGGAACTCGAGGGCCTTCTCGACGCTCAGCTCGTCGGGCACCTGGTCGTCGGGGATCGACGCCGTCCGCTCGCCCACCTCCACGTAGGCGCCGAACTTGCCGAAGCAGGCGACGACGGGCTCGCCCGCCTCCGTCTCGCCGAGTGGAACGGTGCTGACGCCCTTGGGGTCGATGTCGCCGAGCCGGGTGGTGACCTTGGCCTTGAGGCCGATGTCGTCGGCGGAGCCGAAGTAGAAGGCGTGGAGCCACGGCACCGCCTCGGCCTCGCCGTTGGCGATGGCGTCCAGGTCGCCCTCCATCGAGGCGGTGAAGTCGTAGTCGACCATGCGGGGGAAGTGCCGTTCGAGGAGCGTGGTCACGGCGAAGGCGCTGAGGGTCGGCACCAGCGCCGAACCCTTGCGCCACACGTAGTCGCGGCCCTGGATGGTCTCGATGATCGAGGCGTAGGTGGACGGCCGCCCGACGCCGAGTTCCTCGAGTCGCTTCACGAGGGACGCCTCGGTGAGTCGGGCCGGCGGCTGCGTGGTGTGGCCGTCGGGCGACGCTGCGGCCACGGTGACCGGGTCGCCGGTCGCCATCTCCGGCAGCACCCGCTCCTGTTCCTCGGTGGTGCCGTCGCGGGTCTCCTCGGCGGCCTCGACGTAGGCGCGGCGGAAGCCCTGGTGGGTGATCATGGTGCCGCTGGCGCCGAGCAGCAGCGACCGCCCGGCGGCGGAACCGCTGAACCGGACCTGGACGGTCTCGCCAACGGCGTCGGTCATCTGGGAGGCGACGGTCCGCTGCCAGATCATCTCGTAGACCCGGGCCTCGGACGGCGGCAGTTCGCCAGCCACCTCGTCGGGGTGCCGGAAGCGGTCGCCGGCGGGCCGGATGGCCTCGTGGGCCTCCTGGGCGTTGCGGACCTTCTTCTCGTAGGTACGCGGGGCGTCCGGGAGGTAGTCACGGCCGAAGCGCTCCTCGACCTCCGCCCGGGCGGCGCGCAGGGCGGTGTCCGACAGGGTCGTGCTGTCGGTCCGCATGTAGGTGATGTAGCCCTTCTGGTAGAGGCCCTGGGCGGCATGCATGGCGAGGGCCGCCGAGAGCCTCAGGCGCCGACCGGCCTCCTGTTGGAACGTGGAGGTGATGAACGGGGCCGCCGGCCGACGCCGGTACGGCTTCGACTCGACGGACGCGACCTCGACGGTCTCGCCGGCCAGCCCGGCGGCGAGGTCCGTCACGGTGGCCTCGTCGAGCACCACCGCCGCCCGGGCCAGGGCGCCGTCGTCGCCGAAGTCGCCGCCGGAGGCGACGCGGCGACCGTCGACCTCGACCAGCGAGGCGTCGAACACGGTTTCCCCGACGGTCAGCGTCAGGTCGAGGTCCCAGTAGTCGGCCGGCACGAACGCCATGCGCTCCCGCTCGCGCTCGACGACGATCCGCGTGGCGACCGACTGGACCCGCCCGGCGGACAGGCCGGTGGTGATCTTCTTCCAGAGCACCGGCGAGATCTCGTAGCCGTAGAGGCGGTCGAGCAGGCGACGTGCCTCCTGGGCATCGACGAGGCGCCGATCGATCTCCCGGGTCTCGTCGAGGGCCCGGCGGATCGCCGCCGGAGTGATCTCGTGGAACACCATCCGCTTTACCGGCACCCTGGGGTTCAGCACCTCGAGCAGGTGCCAGGCGATGGCCTCTCCCTCCCGGTCCTCGTCCGTGGCGAGGTAGAGCTCGTCGGCATCGGCGAGCAGGTGCTTCAGGGTCCGGATCTGGTCCTTCTTTTGCGGGCTGACGACGTAGATCGGCTTGAAGTCGTTGTCGACGTCGATTCCCAGGTTCGCCCAGGACTCGCCCTTGTAGGCCGCGGGGACGTCCTTGGCCCGGATCGGGAGGTCGCGGACGTGGCCGATCGACGACTCGACGACGTAGCCGTCCCCGAGGTAGCCGGCGATGGTCTTCGCCTTGGCGGGCGACTCGACAATGACGAGTTTGTGGCTCACGGCGTGCGCTCCGGTCCCGGCATGGAGGTCAAGTTCCGACGGGCGGGCAGTCGACGTCGGCGGCGGGCTGGATGGCCGCCGGCTTCGACCGGTAGAGGATGGTCGAACCGATGACCCCGGCGACAACCGACGCCGCGAGCACGCCGATCTTGGCCTCGTCGCGCAGGAGGGGCGAGTCGTAGGCGAGGTTGGTGATGAAGAGGGACACGGTGAAGCCGATGCCGGAAATGGCGGCGACCCCCACGATGTGCCGTGGCGCCGCACCCGCCGGCAGGGCGCTGAAGCGGAAGCGGACGGCCAGCAGGGTGAAGACGGAGACGCCCACGGTCTTGCCGACGACGAGGCCGAACACGACGCCCAACGTGACCGGCGCGCTGACGGCGTCCGCCAGGGAGTCGCCACTGAGCTCGATGCCGGCGTTGGCCAGGGCGAAGATGGGGATGACCACGAGGCTCGTCAACGGGTGCAGGAGGTGCTCGATGCGCTCTGCCACCGACACCGACTCGCCGAGGAGGAACCCGGCACGGCGGACCGTGTCGGCGTCGACCTCGCCCTCGACGATCGGCTGGACCGCCTTGCTGGCGTGCTCGGGGCCGGTGAGGGGCGTGGCGGGCGCCAGGAGCCCCATCGCCACGCCGGCCAGCGTGGCGTGGATGCCGGACTCGAACGTGGCGTACCACAGCAGCAGGCCCAGCCCCACGTAGATCGGCGTGTACCAGACCCGCATCTTGGTGAGCACCCGGACGGCCACGAGGACGGCGGCGGCGACGACCAGCCACTCGGCCTCCAGCGACCCCGTGTAGAAGATGGCGATCACGACGATGGCGCCGATGTCGTCGACGATCGCCAGCGTCAGGAGGAACACCTTCAGCGGCGTCGGCACTCGATTGCCCAGCAGCGAGAGGATGCCGACGGCGAAGGCGATGTCGGTGGCCATCGGGATTCCCCATCCCGTCGACGGGTCGCCACTCGGATTGAACAGCAGGAAGGCTGCAGCAGGCACGACCATGCCGCCGAGGGCAGCCACGGCGGGGAGCAGGGCCGCCCGGGGATGGCGCAGTTCGCCGGCCATGAGTTCGCGCTTGATCTCGAGGCCGACGACGAGGAAGAAGAGGACCATGACGACGTCGTTGACGACCTCGGCGAGCGTGAGCGGGTGGCCGTCGTGCTCGAGGGTGAACCAGTCGCCGATGGCGAGGTGGACCTCGGAGTGCCAGAAGCCCCCGTAGCCGGCCGACCAGGGCGAGTTGGCCCAGATCAGGGCGATGATCGTGGCGGCCACGAGGACGATGCCGCCGGCCGCCTCGACGCTGAGGAAGCGCAGCATGGGCCGACCGATGACGCGGGCAAGCGGACGGTCGCTGCCGAGCCAGGTCAGGGTCGAGTGGGGGGTTCGGTGGGCCATGCGGGTTGGTGGTTCGGGTCCTCGTTCGGTGTTGGGCGTCGGGCACCGTAGTGGGATCGGCCCCTGCTGCCACCGGTGATGTCCGGGGGTCGGTGGAGCCTCGGGGGCGTTCGGGCGTCGCTGACGGCCCGCGGAAGTACCTGCTCAGGTGTCGTCGCCTGCCGTGACGAAGCGCACCACGAGGCGCACGGCGGTGCCGTCGGGGCTGGTCTGGACGCTGGTCTCGTCGGCCAGGCGGCGCATCAACGACAGGCCCAGGCCCGACTCGTGCTCGAGCCGCTCGGGGGACTCGACGGCGGGCAGTTCGGCCACCTCGTCGGGGTCGAATCCCGATCCCCGGTCCGTGACCTCCACCTCGATCTGGTCGTCGGCCAGGTCGCAGCGCACCCGGATCCGCTCGTCCATCCCCGACCGGACTTGTGCCTCGATGGCGTTGGCCGCCGCCTCGGAGACCGCCAGGCGCAGGTCGGCGACGCGCTCCGGGTCGAATGACGGGTCGGCCGCGGCGGCCTCGCCGACGACGGCCCGCACCAACTGGAGGTACTCGGGCCGGGCCGGGATCAGGAGTTCGACGACGCCGCGTTGGCTCATGCCGGGGCACCGACCGCAGCGTCGACGTCGTCGTGCAGGACGAAGACCCGGTCGAGGTCGCACGAGGTGAAGACCCGCCGCAGCCTCGGCTCGGGACAGGCGATCAGCAACTCGCCGTCGTGGCTGCGCACCCGGCGCAGGGCACCGATCACGGCGCCAAGGCCGGTGGAGTCGAGGAAGTCGACGCTACGCAGGTCCAGCACGAGGTGGGTGCGGCCCTCGGCGACGAGCCGGGCCACCTCCTGGCGGAGGCGTGGCGCGCCGGCCATGTCGAGATCGCCGCGCAGGGCCAGCACGGTCCACGGGTCCCGCGGGATGCACTGGAGTTCGAGGTGCACCGGACGCCTTCCGCCTCTCTCTGGTCGTGGATCGCTGGACGAGTCGAACGGGCCCACGCTACCGAACGGCATCGATCCGACGGGGCCAGGCCCCATGGGGGTCGACCGCCTCCCGACGCATGGTCGCCGAGGCCGTGAGCGTGATGTCGGGCAGCAGGTCGCCCACCAGCGGAACGTCGGTGGGATCCCGGAAGGCGACCACCACGGTGACGAGGTCGCCAGAGGTGCGCCGACGCACGTCGGTGCCGGCCGGGGCCAGGCCCGACGATCCGATCACCGCCTCCAGCACCTGGCGTTCGTCGCCGCCCACCGCGGCGGCACGGACCCCCTCCCGGGCGGCATGGTTGACAAGCACGAGGCTGCGCACCACGAGGCCCACCTGGACGAGGGCGAGGGCCAGGACCACGAGCACGGGCGTGACGAGCACAAGTTCTACCGTGGCCTGGCCGCGGTCGGCGTGCCGGTCCGGGCGCCGCATCTAGCCGACCTTGTCGATGAGCGAGTTGAGGACCCGGTCGAACAGCCGGGTGATCCGGTCGGTCCCGGTCGCCCAGCTGGTGACGAGGATGGCGATGGTCGCCGCGCCGAGGATGAGGAGGACGTACTCGGCGGTGGTCTGGCCGCGGTCGTCGAGGCCGCGTTCGCGGAGTGTCGCGAGCCGGCAGTGGACGGGGATCACGACCCGTCGCAGGATGGACTGTCGCAGGTTGGTTGGTCGCATGGCACCTCCCGGGTGCTGGCGGGATGGGGCGGCGTCGCCGCAAGGCCCGACCGGGCTAGGGGCCCAGGTCGAGGTTGCCCAGGGCGTCGAGCACCATCGGCACGACCGACAGGAGGACGAAGGCGGGCATCACGCAGAGCGCCAGCGGGAACAGCATCCGCACGGGCACCTTGCGGGCCCGGGTTTCGGCCCGGCGCCGGGCCCCGGTCCGCAGGTCGGCGGCGGCCGCCTCGAGCGCCGGGCCGACGGGAGCACCCAACCGAAGCGAGGCGACCAGCGCCGTGACCAGCGGACGACCGGCCTCCCCCAGCAGCGGACGCAGGCGATCGACCTCGCCGGCCAGCGGGGAGCCCCGGTTCGAACGCTCGATGGCGTCCCGGAACCCGGCCGAGGCGGGTCCCGTGCTGCGGGCACACGCCTCCGCGAGGGCGTTCCCGACCGGGAGTCCGGCGACGACGCCCATACGGAGCAGCCCGACCAGCCACGGCAGTTCGGCGAGCACCTCCCGGTCCCGGCGCCGGGCCTCGAGGCGGTGGCGCAGTCGGGGCCGGGCGGCGACGAGGCCGGCCACCACGAGGACGGGGGCGGGATGCGCCAGGATCGAGCCGAGGAGGACGGCCACCACGGCAACGACCCGTCGCCGCAGGATCCGGTCGGGGTTGTCGTCGCCTGCCACGGGCTCGGGCGACGCCGGCGCGGGGCGGCGGGCCGGGAGGCGGGCCAGCCCGCCGGCGACGCCGAGGACGGCCAGCGACCAGGTGGCGCCGAGCAGTCCCATCAGGCGGCGCCCGGCCGGGAGATCATCAGGCGGCGCCCGGCCGGGAGATCCGCCACATCCACCAGAGGCCGACGGCGTCGAGGCCCAATCCGACGAGGAGGCCCACCCGCGTCCCGGGACGGCGGGCCTCCCAGCGGCGGAGCGCCTCACCGACCGGGGCGCCGGCGTCGACGTCGGCGGCCACCCGTCGCAGGTCGGCGGCCAGTGGACCCTCCAGTCGCCCGGCCTCGGCCAGTGCCTCGGCGAGCGTCGCACCGGTGTGGAGGGAACGGGCAAGGTCGTCGACGAGGTTCGGGAGGGCGGCGTCCAGCCTTCGGGGACCAGCCTGCCAGCGCGTCCGAAGCGCCTCGAGCAGACCGGCGGCCCGCCGCCCCGGCGCCTCCTCCGCCATTGGACGCCGGGAGGTGACGCCGGGAGGGACCAGGGCGGCAACGACGACCAGGAGGCCCGCGGCGGCAGTGAAGCCGGGACTCACCGGCCCCACCGTCCCGACACCGGCGCCTCGCCGACCGACACGCCGTCGGCCACGACGCCCCGGACCGGCGGCTGGTCGCCCGGCGGACGCACCTCGAGCACGTCGGCGACCCGACGCTCGGCTCCCCTCCGGACCATGTGGGCGACGACGTCGACGCTGCCGGCGACCAGGTTCTCGGCCACCTCGGGCGAGAGGCCGGGCGACGCCAGCAGCACCATGGTCGAGAGCCGACGCAGGGCGTCATGGGCGCTGTTGGCGTGGCAGGTGGACAGGGAGCCGTCGTGGCCGGTGTTGAGAGCCTGGAGCATGTCGAAGGCCTCCCCGCCCCGGACCTCGCCCACCACGATGCGGTCGGGCCGCATCCGCAGGGCGTTGCGGACGAGGTCCCGAACCGTGACCTCACCGACGCCCTCGCAGTTGGGCGGCCGGGCCTCGAGGCGGACCACGTGCGGCGAGGTGAACGACAGTTCGGCGGCGTCCTCGACGACGACCAGTCGCTCGGCGGGATCGGCCGCCCCGGCCAGGGCGCCCAGCAGGGTGGTCTTGCCCGAGCCGGTGGCCCCGCTGACGATGATGTTGGCCCGCTGGCCGACCATGCCGTCCAGGAGGGCCGCCACGTCGGGTTCGGCCAGGTCGGCCACCGTGAACCGGCGTTCGCCGAAGCGGCGGATGGTGACGCACGGGCCGTCGATGGCGATCGGGGGGACGACCACGTTGACCCGCGAACCGTCGGCGAGGCGGGCGTCGACCCAGGGACTGGCACGGTCGACGCGGCGGCCGGTGGGAGCGATGACCCGCTCGACCAGGCGGGCGACCTCGTCGCCGTCCAGCCACACGTCGGTCGGTTCGAGGTGGCCGGACCGCTCGACCCAGACGCACCCCGGGCCGTTGACCATCACCTCGGTGACGTCCGAGTCGGCGAGGAGGGGCTGGAGGGGTCCGAGTCCCGTGATGCGGGCCATCACGGCGGCGACGGCCTCGGCACGGGCACCGGCGGCGAGAAGCGGATCCCGCCTGGCGACGAGCGCCTCGACCAGCGCTGCCTGATCGCTGTTCGGCCGGTCCGCCAGCAGGTCGAGTGCCTCGGTGTGCACGGCGACGGCCAGGTCGGGGTGCACGGCACTCACGGGCTGGATGCCACGTCGCCGACGGCCCGCAGGAGCGCCCGCGGCGCGCGACGTGCCAGCAGGCCGGCGTCCACGGCCCGGGCGATGGCCGGGTCGAGCGGGATCCGCATCCGCACCGGCGAGCCGACCACCGCCTCGACGTCGGCACGGCCGAGCGCACGGCCCGGCTCGACGACCAGCGCGACCTCGGTCGGGCGACGGACCTGGGCGGGGAGGCGGCGCAGCGACAGGTAACGCAGGACCCGCTGGAGCCGTTCGAAGCGGTCGACGCAGACGTCGTGGTCGACGAAGTCGCCGACCATCTCGGCCGCCTCGGTCCCCTCACGGGGCGAGAAGACGAAGCAGTAGGCGGAGTCGTAGCCGACTTCGGCCACCACCTCGAGGGTGCGTTCGAAGTCCTCCTCGGTCTCGCCGGGGAAGCCGACGATCAGGTCGGTGGTGACGGCCAGGTCGTCGATGCCGGACCGGGCGGCGGCGATCGCCATGCCGGCGGCGACGACGGTGGTTCCGGCGCCGCCCTTGAGGGACCAGCACACATTCATTCGGTTCTCCCTGCACGCGGGGACTCCAAGTGGGGGAGGTGCGGGGAGTACCGGGTCGGGGGCCGAACGGCGCTGGTCCGGTTCGGTCACCGGCGCCGTGGCGGGCACGCTAGCGATGGCGCCCACCCCGGACAACGGGCGCCTCCTAGGCTCGCCGACGTGGAGGCGGCCTTCTTCGACCTGGACCGGACGGTGATCGCCCGGGCCTCGCTGGCCGCCTACGGGCCGGTCCTGCGTCGGGAGGGCTACCTCAACGTCCCCATGGCCCTCAAGGCCGCGTGGGGGCAGGTCGTGTACCGGTTCTTCGGCGCCGATGACGACGCCATCGACCGGGCCCGCCGAACCGCACTGAGGCTGGCGACCGGCGTCGACCAGGAGTCGCTGCGTCGACTGGCCCGCGACCACCTGGCGGAGGTCATCGAGCCGATCGTGTTCGACGAGGCGCTCGAACTGCTCGACCGCCACCGCGACGAGGGCCGACTGGTGGTGCTGGTGTCGGCCTCACCGGTCGAGATCGTCGAGCCCCTCGCCACGCACCTGGGCGTGGACGAGTTCGTGGCCACGACCCCGGAGGTGGACCCGGGCGGCCGCTACACGGGTGAGGTCGAATTCTCGGCACATGGCCCGGGCAAGGCCGAGGCGATGACCCGACTGGCTGCCGAACTGGACCTGGACCTCGCCGCCTCGTGGGCCTACTCGGACTCGGTGAGCGACTTGCCGATGCTCGAGGCGGTGGGCCATCCCGTGGCGGTCAACCCGGACCGGCAACTCCGGCGCCTCGCTGGCGAACGGGAATGGCCGGTCCTCGAGTTCGAGCGGCCGGTGGCGTTGGGCGACCGGGTGCCGCTGGACCGGCGCTGGGGGGTCGTGTCCGCGTTGACGCTGCTGGCCGCCATGGCGGTCTGGTCGGGCGTCCGCCGCGCCCGTCGTCGGTCCCGGGCCGCGGCCAGGGACGCCGGCGTCAGATCGATCGGACCTTCTTGACGGCCGCGGCGATCAGGGCGCCCAGAACCGTCAGCATCAACAGCTTCTTCACGCCAGCCATGATACGCAGCCCCGGTCGGGACGCGCCCCTGTCGGGACGCGAGATGGCGAGGGACGTGCCGCGCCGTTAGCGTCGTGACCGGAGGTGTCTGAGTACCTGGTGGGCTCCCCCGCCTTCAAAGCGGGTGGGACGGGCGATCCCCGTCCGGCGGGTTCGATTCCCGTCCACCTCCGCCAATCCGGCCCGGCGGGGGGCCGAGGCGTCCCGGGTCAGACGGCCAGCAGGTCGCGGGCGCCGGTGTCGGTGCTGGGGTGGCGCAACTTCGACATGGCCCGGGCCTCGATCTGGCGGATGCGCTCCCGGGTCAGGTTGAAGTGCTCGCCGACCTCCTCGAGGGTCCGCGGCTCGCCCCGGTCGAGGCCGAAGCGCAACTTCAGGATCTCGCGCTCGCGCTGGTCGAGGGGTGCCAGCAGGCGGCTGATCTCCTCGGGCAGCAGCGCCGTGGCGGCCCGTTCGAAGGGCGACTCGGCGGCCCGGTCCTCGACCACGTCACCCAGTTCGGCGTCGCCATCCTCGCGCAGCGGCTCGGAGAGCGACAGGGGCTCGGCGGCGAAGCGCAGGGCCTCGGTGACCTTGTCCTCGGGCATCTCGACCTCGCGGGCCAGTTCGGCCAGCGTGGCAGGACGGCTGTGCTTGTGTTCGAGGCGGGAACGGGCCTTCTGGAGGCGGGCCAGGGTGTCGCCGGCGTGCACGGGTAGCCGGATGGTGCGGCCCGTGTTGGCGATGCCGCGGGTGATGGCCTGACGGATCCACCAGGTGGCGTAGGTCGAGAACTTGAAGCCCTTGCGCCAGTCGAACTTCTCGACGGCGTGCATGAGTCCGAGGTTGCCCTCCTGGATGAGGTCGAGCAGCGGCAGGCCGGAGGCCTGGTACTTCTTGGCAATGGAGACGACCAGACGGAGGTTGGACTGGACGAAGGTGCGCTCGGCCTCCTCGCCCTGGCGGATGGCCCGACGGAGTTCTCGGCGCCGGGCCGGGGTGACCTTGGCACCGGCCTTGTCCATCTCGGCCTTGGCCTCGACGCCACCCTCGATCTTCTGGGCAAGCCGGACCTCGCCCTCCTTGGTCAGGAGGGGGTACTGGCCGATGTCGGTGAGATACAGGCGGACGAGGTCCTCTTCGTCTCGCTCAACCCGGTCCTTCGCCAATCTGGGCACTCCTCCGTCGTCCGGCGGGCGCCTCCGCGACGCCCGACCTCGTTGCTTCGGAGCGCTCACCGGATCCGTCGGGGCCCTCGTCGGACCCATCCAGACCGCTGTCGGTGTCGCCCTCACCGTTCCGTCGTCACCATATCGACGGTCCGGTGGACCACAACGCTCGGACGTGACCTTCGTCACGAATTATCACGGAAGGCCGGGACGGCCCCTCAGCCGG
>LUME01000023.1_pt1 | contig 31107 bp, 25 predicted proteins | sample 729951 | NCBI WGS metagenome assembly LUME01 (sample SAMN03860271, study PRJNA289734) | marine metagenome | biome: seawater column; feature: ocean; material: water; isolation source: Red Sea water column Station 34 - depth 200m | place: Saudi Arabia: Red Sea | collected 2011-10-15 | depth 200 m | reverse complement strand
TCTCAGGAGATATGAAAAAAGTGGCTGACTTTATTGAAGATATTGAAGGTGTTGAAATCTTGTCAATTGGTAACTCGCTAGAGTTGATTAAAGACCTTGGCGATGCGGCGGTTGTTTCTGGACAGTACGGTCTAAACGGTTTTAATGGTACTCACGGCATTGGACATACACGGATGGCGACAGAATCAGATGTAGACATTCGTTCTGCTCACCCTTATTGGGCATATCCTTTTAGTGATGTTGCTGTTGTTCATAATGGCCAGTTAACCAATTATTGGACAAACAGACGTGCACTTGAGCGTAAAGGTCACCGATTCTCATCTAACTGCGACTCAGAACTCATCGCAGTTTATATAGCTGATAGAATGAATCAAGGTGATGACCTAGAGACAGCAATGAAGGATTCAGTTGAATATCTAGATGGCGTTTTCACTTATCTAGTAGCAACAAAGGATGAACTTGGTATGGCCAAGGATGTTATGGCCGCCAAACCAATGGTTGTATATGAAGGCGATGATATGATTGCACTAGCTTCAGAAGAAGTGGCAATCAGAAAATTGTTTGATCATCACATTGACACATTTGACCCATATCACGGAGAGGTGAGAGTATGGCAACATTAAAAAAGGATAAGTCTCATGAAATGGGACTTCATGAAGAGCAATTAAAGGGACGCACCCAACAACGTTTTTTCTCGGTTGATGAAAGCGAAAATCTAACATATTTTCACTCATTTGAGGTCGACACTAGCAAAAGTGGAACTATTGACGCTCTAGAAATGTCACCAAGAGAGATTAATACTGCAATTAGAGAATTAATGGAAAAAGGTATAGGAAACATTACGGTTGATAATCCTATGTCAAGGCACGGCGTTGGTGTTGGTATCCTCAACCGACTTAATTTAACTTTTTCTGACAGTTTGGGTTACTTTGGTTGTGGTTTGATTGATGGCCCTAATGTTCATATTAAGGGACGTGTTGGTTGGTCATGTGCAGAAAACATGATGGCCGGTACAGTTGTGATTGATGGAAATGCGGGTTCTACATTTGGTGCCGCCATTCGTGGAGGCGATCTTGTATGTAAAGGCAGTGTTGGAGCGCGTACTGGTATTGACCAAAAAGGAGGCACTATCATTGTTGGTGGAAAAACAGGTGCTTTCTCTGGTTTCATGATGCAGCGTGGCCGCATGATAATTTGTGGTGATGCTGGGATGAACCTAGGTGATTCAATGTATGACGGTACAATTTATGTCGGCGGTGAAGTCGAAGAACTTGGTGTAGATTGTGTACCGGGTGAAATGACAGAACTTGATGTTCGATACCTCACATCTAAATTAGATCTTTATGACATGAAGGCGCCTAAAGGTGTTGAAAAAATGCAAAAGTATGTTTCTGGTAAACAACTATGGAACTACGATAATCTAGAACCAAGTGAGAAAAAACTGGTTCTTTAATCATACTTCTAAATAAATTAAATAAAAGGAAATATTATGAGTGATACAGACGATCAATACAATTTAGGTAAAAGTTTTATCTTCCCTAAGGAGGTGATAAACGATATTCATATCAAATCTGACCTAGGTCGTTACAGAATGAGAGGCTTTTCTCTATTCAAAAAGATTCCAACATGGGATGATTTAACTTTTATGCCTGGAACTCTTACCCGTTTTGTTATTGAAGGCTATAGAGAGAAATGTTTAACAAAAACGATTATTGGACCAAACGCTAAGCGACCACTAGAATTAGACATTCCCGTCTACATTACAGGTATGAGTTTTGGTGCTCTAAGTTACGAAGCTAAGACGGCTTTGGCACGTGGTGCCACCATGGCTGGTACAGCGACTTGTTCTGGAGAGGGCGGCATGATTCCAGACGAAAGACGCTACTCTAGCAAATGGTTCTACCAGTGCATCCAATCTCGTTACGGTTTTAATCCTAATCATTTGCGTTTGGCTGATGCTGTTGAATTCTTCATCGGTCAGGGTTGTAAGGTCGGTCTAGGTGGTCACTTGATGGGCCAGAAAGTAACAGACCAAGTTGCAGAAATGCGCTCACTACCAGCCGGTATTGACCAACGTTCACCTGCAAGACATCCTGACTGGTTAGGTCCGGATGATTTAGCGCTTAAAATTGGAGAAATTCGTGAGGCGACAGATGGCCAGATTCCCATTCAATTGAAGCTAGGTGCTGCGCGTGTATACGATGACGTCCGTATGGCAGCTAAAACCGGTTGTGACAGTATCTACATCGATGGTATGGAAGGTGGTACCGGTGCTGGACCTCACTTGGCAACAGAAGAAACAGGTGTTCCAGGAATTGCAGCAATCCGTCAAGCCCGTAGGGCGCTCGATGATGTTGGTATGACAGGTGAAATCACATTGGTTTATGCTGGTGGTATCCGTAACGGTGGTGATGTAGCTAAAGCAATAGCGCTAGGTGCAGATGCGATTGCTATTGGTCATGCTGCTTTAATGGCACTGAACTGTAATAGAGATACACCAGAAGCAGATTACGAAAAAGAAATGGGTGTTAAAGCTGGTGAATGTTATCACTGTCATACAGGTCGTTGCCCAGTTGGTGTTGCAACTCAAGACCCTGAGCTTAGAAAACGTCTTGATCCAGATGCAGCTTCGGAGCGTGTATATAACTTTCTACACACATTAGCAATTGAGTGTCAAATGATGGCTCGTGCTTGTGGGAAGACGAACATACACTCATTAGAGCCAGAAGATTTAGCTGCTTTAACTATGGAGGCTTCAGCCTGTGCACAGGTTCCTATTGCAGGATCGCAGTACACTGTTGGCCGCCCTGATATGACAAGATTTTAAGATAAGGAGTTATTATGAGTACTAATGAAGAAGCATTTGTAGTTGGAGCTGATGGCTTAGATACGGATCGCGAACAAGAAATTGGACAACACATTGGCTATAGATATGATGTGAACTTAGTTCCTGACCTTAAGTTTATAACTCCATTTCTGCAATCATATATTGACAAAATGGGCTGGAAAGACCTTAACTGGTTAGAGGATGTCCATATGGGTTATGAGGGAGACCAAGCAGCAGTTTTTGATAGAAATATTAATGGCTGGGTCACCATACCTGACACGATTACACTTCCAGACAATCAACAGGAGCGTGATATGATTGCTCGTGAACTGTTGATTAAGTTTCAGATGTCTGAAAACCATCCTATGGTTGATCTGAACAACGCTTACCGTAAGTTTTAATTTATGTAAGTGATTTTTTTAGGGATCGAATTGATTGCTATTCAAAATCAGCTTTCAATTCTGTTTCCTTAGTTTTACGGCATCTCTCCCCCTGAGGTGCTGTTAAAACTAAATTTATTACGATTGGATCCAAAAGCGAAGTTTAATATATGGCCAATTTTTTCATAGTAAAGTGAATTTTTTCAACATTGACTGTTGACATACTTGTTCAGTATAATTCGCCTATTTATGGATATGCGTATATATGAGATTATCCAATATTAGATATACTGATGACTGTGAGACCTACCAAATACTTGGTGGTGAAGCGGTTTCAATTGACTTGCAAAGCGGAGACTCTGTTGAAGTTATTGACGTAGAAGGTGACCAGAAATGCAGCCTTTTAGCGTTTGACTCAAAAGGCTCTTCATTGATGGATGCACTTGACTGGAAAACTCAGCCAAGCAACAATTCTTCAAAATTCTCTATCGATGATTGTTCTGATATGCTTAAGGCAATCTTAGGTCACAACAAGATTAAAACTAATAATCTGAAAGGTGCTGACCTTTTTTCAGCGGCAAGTCCCGCTGACTCGCGTCAATCTTTTCGTATTGATAAGGACACATTATGTATATTCGATGCAAAAGGTGGTCCTATGATTGTCGATGATCATGACGCACCAACAGAGATTTTGATAAACGTTACTCGCGTAAATCCAACCAAGCCATCTGAACGTCTCCCAGAGCCTCTAGCAAAAAACGCTAAGGAAATTAGGGTAAAAAACAGTACAGCAAAGGCTTATAAAGTCAAGGCAGGTGAATATATACAGGTCATTGATGTTGAAGGGCACCAATGTTCAGATTTTCAAGCCTTTTTAGTTGAAGACTTAAAAAACAATAGGGAATTAAATCTCGACCCAACGGTAACAAGATCACATATGCTTAAAAGTTATCCTGAGCCGGGGTGTCACGACAAATTTTATAATCAGAATTCAGTTCCGCTGGTTGAAGTTGTTCGAGACACTGTTTGTAGGCATGACACATTTGGTTTGGCTTGCAATGCTAAATATTATGAGGATAGAGGTTTTCCAGGGCATGTCAATTGTAATGAGAACTTCAACAAATCTCTTGCAGAGTATGGAGTCGCGCCACGAAAGAATTGGGTGGCTGTGAATCTATTTTTTAATACAGCAATTGAAGAGTGTCACGCGTTGTCTGCAGATGTTTCTTGGTCAAGGCCAGGTGACTATGTTTTATTTAAGGCATTGGACGATTTGGTCTGTGTATCGTCAGCATGTCCAGACGACACCTCCTCTGCTAACAATTGGAATCCAACCGATATCCATGTTAGGATATACGATAAAGGTAACAATTTTTCACCAGCGACGGCTTTTAGGCCTGACCCACAAACAATACCCACTATGACTAAAGAAACCGGTTTTCATAAAAACACTTCAAAATTAACCAAAAACTTTGATAACTATAATGGCTATTGGTTGCCTCTAGATTACACTAATTTAGGCGCCATAAAGGAATACTGGCAGTGCCGAGAAGGGGTTGTCATGATTGACTTAGCACCACTCAGAAAGTTCGAGGTCTATGGTCAAGATGCAGAGACATTGATGCAGTATGCAATAACCCGAGATGTTCGTAAGCTGGCGGTTGGTCAAGTTGTCTATTCTGCTATGTGCTACGACAATGGATGTATGGTGGATGATGGTACATTGTTCCGTCTTGATGAAAATAATTTCCGCTGGGTCGGTGGTTCAGATGATGGAGGCAAATTACTTCGTAAAATTGCCAAGGAAAAGAATTTAGAGGTGTGGATCAAGTCTTCGACAGACCAACTTCATAATGTTGCTGTTCAGGGTCCAAGGAGTCGCGAGACGTTGGCCAAAATTATCTGGACACCAAGACTCCAATCTGATCTTGAGGATCTTAAATGGTTCCGATTCTCAATAGGGCGTATCGGCGGTGAGTTTGGCATACCGGTGATGGTTTCTCGTACTGGTTATTCAGGTGAGCTTGGTTATGAGATTTTTGCTCATCCCGATCACTGTGAAGCAGTTTGGGATGCTATTGCTAAGGCCGGTGAAGAGTTTAATATATGTCCTCTAGGCCTTAATGCACTTGATATGTTGAGAATTGAAGCGGGTTTAATTTTTGGAGGTTATGAGTTCTGTGACCAGACGGATCCGTTTGAGGCAGGTATCGCATTTACGGTTCCATTGAAGACAAAAGAGGACGATTTTTCTGGAAAAGAATCTTTGATTCTTCGTAAGAATTCTCCCCAAAGAGTCCTTGTTGGGTTAGAATTACACAACAATGAAGTTGCGCTACACGGTGATGGCGTGTATATTGGTAAGCAACAGGTAGGAATTATTACAAGTGCAACACGTTCGCCGATTTTAAAGAAGAACATTGCCTTGTGCAGAATTTCAATTTCAGAGTCAGAAATTGGCACTGAAGTTGAGGTAGGAAAGTTAGATGGACATCAAAAGCGCCTAGCAGCGACTGTAGTTCGCTTTCCGTTTTATGATCCTGAGAAGACTCGAGTTAGAATGTAAAATAATCTCAGGATACTGAACACTCTTAGAAAGTAATGAGTTCTAAGAATGTTAGTTTGATTTTTTTTTAACGTTAAAAAAATCATTTTATAAAATTGTTTATTTTGAACGTTTCATCTTATTTAAAGCGATAACAAAATATTCAATAAAACTATAAAGGAGAAATAAATGAAAAAGTTAACAAGTAAAGTAGCTGCAGCTGCTTTAGCGATGTCTTTAGCTTCTGTTTCAGGTCAAGCTGTTGCAGACTCTTCAAAGCCAATCGTTATACCAATTCACAACTGGTCAAGCCAAGTGGTTATGTCCTACGTGATTGGTGGTATTTTTGAGTCTATGGGTAACAACGTAGCTTACGTTCCTGCTGACTCGAACGGTGTATATGAATCGATTCGTCTTGGAGACGTTACTATATCTCACGAAGTTTGGGAAGGAGCCTTTGGCCACGCTTACTATACAGCCATGGAGAAGGGCGGTCTAATAGAGGCTGGTACCCATTCTGCCTTGACTATTGAAGATATGGGCGTTCCTAAGTGGGTAATAGATCAAAATATATGTCCTGGACTTCCAGATTGGAATGCTCTTAAAGGTTGTGGATCAAAGTTTGCCACTGCCGATTCTGGTGGTAAAGGTGTTTGGTTAGACGGTCCTTGGCACGTTGACCCGGATACCGGAAAGAATCTATTTGAAGACCGTATTCCAGCTCTTGGTTTAGATGATGAATACACTTATAAACAAACTGGTAGTGCAGACGCTCTTTGGGCCGCTATTGATTCTGCAAAAGCTGCTGGAGAAGGTATAATTATATTTAACTGGACACCTAACTTTACGGATAGTGATGGTTTTTACTTCATAGACTTTCCTCCATACTTCTATGGTTGCCGTGAAACAGAAGGTGGTGACGGGGCTTGTGGATCTCCTAGAGGTTGGTTGAAGAAAGCGGCGAACTATAAGTTCCCTAAGACTCATCCAGCTGCGTATAAAGCCTACACTAAGATAGACTTCTCGACTGGACAAATCGGTCAGATGGCTGCTCTAGTTGATATTGATAAGATGTCTCATGAAGATGCTGCAGCTAAGTGGCTTGCAGATAACGAGGATGTTTGGAAGGCTTTCTTAAAGTAATGCTTTAATCTAGAGCGCTCTTTATTCGAATAGAATGAGGGGTGTTTGTTAAGTACTAAGTACCCTTACCCTTAAATTAATTATAATAAGGGGGTAGGGGTATTTTTGTATATACTAAGTGTTTTTTGTTTTAAAGAATTTAGGAAGATATTATGTCTGATCAGCAACCTGTAATTAAATGCGATTCCGTTTATAAAATATTTGGCAAAAATGCCGAAAAAATGCTTCAAGATGCCAATGGCAAAGTTGTTGCTGCAGAATTTCAAAAAGCTGGCTGTGTAGTCGGTGTTAATAATGCCTCTTTCGAGGTTAATAAGGGTGAGATGCTTGTGGTTATGGGTCTTTCAGGCTCGGGCAAGTCGACCTTGCTTCGTTGTATTTCAAGACTAACCGATGCCACTGCAGGGGATATTTATATTGAGGGTGAAGATTTAACCTCAATGAGTGATAAGGAGTTGATAGAACTTCGTCGCAACAAGATGGGCATGGTGTTTCAGAGTTTTGCATTATTACCCCATAAAACCGTATTAGAAAATATTGCCTTTCCATTGCAAGTGAAAGGCAATAGCACAAAAGACAGCATTCAAAGAGCCAAAGACATGGTTGACCTTGTTGGCTTAACTGGTCGTGAGAATTATTTCCCAAGACAACTCTCTGGTGGTCAGCAGCAACGAGTTGGAATCGCACGCTCTCTAGCTGTTGAACCCGATATTTGGTTCTTGGATGAGCCTTTTTCGGCGCTAGATCCGTTAATTCGTAAAGAGATGCAAGATGAGTTTCTAAGGCTTCAGGGTGTCCTAAATAAGACCATTCTTTTCGTTACTCATGACTTTGATGAAGCACTAAGGCTTGCCGATCGAATTGCAATCATGAAAGATGGCATTATCGAGCAATTGGATACACCTGCAAATATCGTTCTTAATCCAGCAACAGAATACGTTCGCAAGTTTACAGAGGATGTTCCAAGGGAGAAGGTTCTTAAAATTAAATCAGTGATGGAGCCTGTTGGCGATGAAACAGACTTTAGTGATTTAAGGGTCTCCGAAGATGCCCTTATTGAAACTGTTGCCGAAGCTGTGCTCGGCGACCCTAAATCAGTTCCCGTACTCAATGCAAATGATGATATTGTTGGTGTTGTACATTCATCTAAAGTAATTCATGTGTTATTTGGTGAAAATTCAACACTAGAAAGCAACGCTTAAGGCTAGCACCATGAACTTTATCAATTATTTATCTGAACGCCCTAAACTGACGCAATTGGGCATTGTCCTCATTGTGTTTTTTATTCTCATGTCAATGACAGGGCACTTCCATGATTTGATAGTAGAGCGTCATCTATTTGCCAAGTCTGTTGTTAAGGGAGAAATACAATCTTCGGTTGGTTTTGCTGAATCCATGTCAATGATTCTGAATTGGCAACTTCCTCCTCAACTCGTTAGAATTCCTGAGCTGACTTTTTATCACCCTGTCATTAACACTTCCGCCACCTATGTTCTAATAGCTTTATTGGTAACTGCTGGGCTCTTATACAAAAGCTTTGCAGAGAGTGTCAATAAATCACAGTGGTTACGTGTCAATTGGTTTCAAATTATTAGCAAGGGCTTTGTTGGCATTATTGTGGGTCTTCTGTTTATACCTACTTTGTATAACTGGTTTTTTGGTGAGGTGACAAGAAGTACGTTTTGGGAAATGCCATTTATTTTGCAAGATTTTTCTCAGTACCTCATATTTGATTTTTGGTTGACACCAGTTTACGACCCAGAAATTGAAGACTATGAAGACTATGGTCGAGTTCGATTATTTACCCGAGCTATTGGCGTCACTTTATTGTTTTTAATTAATTTAGTTCGGGAATTATTGATTGGTGGTTTTGAGACAGTCGTTTCACTTGCCAATATTTTTAGTGATCAATCCGGCTGGGATTGGTTGAATGAAAATAAGGATAAGTGGTACTCCAGTGTCCCTGCTATTCCTTGGACAGTATTAACTGCCGGTGCTTTTATTTTGGGTTATAAACTTAAAGGTGTGGGTCTTTCTATATTGGCTGGTTTTAGTTGTATTTACTTGGCTGTATTCGGCCAATGGGAACCCGCAATGCAGACACTCTCTTTTGTGTTGGTTGCTGCGCCGGTCTCTTGTTTATCAGGTGTTATCTGGGGTGTGCTTGCCTACAAGAGTAGAACGGTTGAGAGAGTAATAACGCCATTGCTCCTCATTGCACAAACGTTTCCACATTTCGCGTATTTGGTACCAGTAATTGTGTTCTTTGGTATTGGTGACCATGCGGGTGCGGTTGCAACAATAATTTTTGCAACACCTCCGATGATTCGACTCACCTTGCTAGGTCTCAAAAGAGTCTCTCCAGAGGTTTTAGATGCAGGCAGGATGAGTGGTTGCCATAATTATCAACTGATGTTTAAAGTTTTGATACCTACTGCAAGGCACGACATTTTAATTGGCGTCAACCAGGTAATTATGCAGTGCTTGGCTATGGCAGTGATTGCTTCTTTTATTGGAGCTATGGGCCTGGGTTTTAACTTATTACTCGCTCTAAACCAACTAAGGGTAGGTCAAGCGCTAGAATTAGGAATATGTATTGTCCTGATTGCTGTAGTGTTAGATAAATTATCTTTAGCTTGGGCCGATAAGCAAACCGACTACTTTGCCGACCTTTCTTTTGTTGAGAGAAATAAAACAGCTCTTTTGTTTGTTGCAGTTTTCTTTGCCGCTATTTTGTTTGCTTGGTTTGGTAACTGGGTGTTTGCTGATACTGCAAAAGGTATTAATTATTTTTATTTGATTCCTCACAACAAAGGTATTACCACTGAGCCATTTTGGCAGGCAGGCGTTGACTACATGGTTTCAAATTGGAGAGCGGGTATTAAAATATTTAACACGTGGTTACTGGTGGAAGTGTTGATGCCAATGAAAGCGTCTTTTCTGGCCATGCCAGCAATAGCAACTTTTGTTCTAACAATGGGTATTGGTTACATTATCGGTGGCATTCGTTCTGCGATTGTCGTTGGTTTGTTTATGTTGTTTATTGCTCTAACACCCTGGTGGGAAAGAGCCTTGATAACTATGTATATGCTGACGTTTGCAGTCATTGTTTCTGTTGTTATTGGTACGATTGTTGGTGCAATCTGTGTGCAAAATAAGAGGGCAACCAAATTCATTCTTTTGGTTTGTGACACTTTTCAAACTTTTCCGTCGTTCATTTATCTTATTCCGGTGATTATGCTCTTTGGTGTGACTGACACTTCAGTGTTAATTGCGGTCATTGTCTACGCTGTTATTCCGCCTACTCGCTACACCGTAGAAGGCCTGAGAAATGTACCAGAATCTTTGCTTGATGCGGCGGATATGTCGGGCGTAACAAAACTTCAGCGTATGTTTAAAATCGAGTTCCCATTAGCTTTCCCACATATTATGCTGGGCGTCAATCAGTGCGTTGTTTTTGCATTGTTTATGGTTATTATAGGTGCGTTTATTGGTACTGAAGATTTAGGCCAAGAAATAATGCAACAACTTTTTTCTGGAGGCAATATTGGAAGTGGTCTAATGCTTGGTTTATGCGTGGCGTTTATCGGTCTTGCAGTGGATCATTTAATCCAGACCTGGGCAACTAAGAGAAGAAAGTTGCTGGGTATTGACTAGATTCTATCCATTTCTAATAGAACCCTTTTAAATTCAAATCTAAGTGAAATTAATAAATAATTTAATTTTTTTTGCTACGATAAAATTAACTTTACAGTTATATTGAGAGAATAGGAGAATAGGCTATGACAATAATTGATGGCAAAAAGCTTGCAGAAAACCTAAGACATAAGATAGCCAATGAAGTTAAAGAGTTTTCTCGTCCACCAGGACTAGCTGTCATTCTGGTAGGGGACGATTCAGCCTCACAAGTCTACGTTAGAAACAAAACCAAAGCTTGCGTGGAGGTTGGCTTTTATTCTGACCAGATTCACAAGTCAGCAAACATTACTCAGGAAGAGTTGCTTTCTGAAGTCCGCAGACTGAATGACAATAAAACGATTGACGGTATCTTGGTGCAATTACCTTTGCCGCCCCATATTGATACTGAAGTCATTATTGAGGCTATCATTCCTGAAAAAGATGTCGATGGTTTCAGTAGCGAAAATGTTGGTAAATTGATGCAAAATAAGCCCTTTTTAAGTCCATGTACTCCAAAGGGTGTTATGGCAATGTTGGCCTCGTTGAATTATGAGTTAAGGGGTAAGGATTGCGTTATTATTGGTGCATCGAAGATTGTTGGTAGGCCGATGTCGATGGAGTTATTGAATGCAGATGCAACTGTTCTTGTATGTCACAAAGAAACGAAAGGAATCGCTGAAAAAGTAAGAATGGCTGATGTGGTTATTGCAGCAGCAGGTGCCCCTAATCTTGTTAAGGCAGATTGGATAAAAGAGGGTGCTGTAGTGATTGATGTTGGCATCAACCGTCTTGAGGACGGTACTCTGACAGGTGACGTTGATTTTGACGAGGTTAAAGATAAAGCTTTAGCCATCTCTCCAGTTCCTGGAGGTGTGGGGCCAATGACAGTTGCCATGTTGATAGAAAATACATTAACTGCCTACAAAGCCAAACTTTAGTTTAATTTTTTTTCTAAGATCTATAGTTATTCACTTGCTTGGCAACCCATTGATGAAAGCAATGGGTAGCGCTGTCCATTACAGGCGAGAACTTTCCACCATCAAACATTAGCCCTTTTCTACCTCGCTGCATTCCCTCGATGACACCGACATCTTCCAAGAAAACTTCCTTCCAGAAATGTGCATTTTTGTCGATTAAGTTTTTTAATTGAGGTATTTTTTCAGGTTTTTCAGCATAGTATATTGACACATGTTCAATTGATTTTTCTGGACTAATCGGTTGAATGATAATGGAAAAAAAGTGATCACGATGGACACCCAAAAGTACATTTGGGTATAACGCAATATATTCACTAGTTGTATCCCACTTTCTTGAAAGACCTTTAAAGTCGGGAAATACATCACCGCTTTCAGATTTTATTTGATTGTAGACATGGGATCCCTGACCGGAACAATGGCCAGGTTCTTCGATATGGTAATGATCATTGATGTTTGAGGTAGTGTTAAGTTCCGGATGAATCCAGGGCAGATGGTAGCTTTCGCAGTAGTTCTCTACTGCTAGTTTCCAGTTGGTATTAAGTTCAAGTGTGAAGGAAGAACTCTCACCACCGTGATATAGCGGTTTTTCAAATTCTGACCATCTCTCTATTGTTTTAGAAGCATAGTCTCTAAATTCTTGAGCATTATTAGATATATTGACGAAGACCATATCTTGCCAAACAGCTGATCGAATTTTAAACAATCCCAATTCATCGTTATTAATCGCTTCGTGAGTATGTATACCAGTTCCACCCACCATCGGAGTGGCTAGAAGGTCTCCATCAAGTGAGTAGCACCAGCTATGGTAAGGGCATCGTATCTTTCCAGAAATATTTGTAGGTTCATCAATAAGAATCATTCCACGATGACGGCAAGTGTTTTGAAAAACGTTAATTTCACCATTTGAGCCACGAACCATTAACAACGGCAAGTCGACAAAGTTGATTGGTTTAGCGTCACCTTCTTGAGGTATATCTTTCCCGAAGCCGATAGCAGACCAGTTGTCAAACAGAACCGCTATTTTTTCTTCCTCAAAAACGGTGTCACTAATATAGTGATCGTTAGGAAGACCCTTGGCTTGATGAACTGAGGTTAAGACAGAGTCTAGGTTGGTTAGTGGTTTTTTAGACATCACGAGTCATTAAATAAATACGTCATAATACAATCAATTTCAGGTTAATTAGCTTAATTAAATTCTGTCAAAAGATTGAATAAATTTCACTATCTAATATTTCAAGTTAATCAATTAAGTTTTTGAAATTAGGAAGTCTCTGAGAGCCTTGACGTTGTTTGGCAATAAATCTTCTTTTTCACTCATGATATAGATTGCAGAGGGTGCTGGTATAGAGGTGTCACCCAGAACCACTAACTCGCCGCTATCGATCTTTGGTTTGCAAAGGTGTCTCCATCCGAGAACAACCCCTGTGCCATCAGCGGCTGCTTGAAGTGCGATCATGTAGTTATTTACGTGAGTTCCTTGAGAAATTTTTCCTTTATAGCCAAGGGCATTGAACCAAGAAAACCAGTTGGACCAGTTTTTATCTTTAGCTCTTAGATGAATGAGCTGCAATTGTGCTAGTTCATCTATGCTCGGGTTTGGGTGTTGTTTGGCAAAAAATGGGCTACAAACCGGTACCAACTCATCTTGAAACAGGGTATGTTTTTGTGTTGATTCGTTTTCAACATAGCCATAGCAGATTTTTAGATCGACTGCGATACCTTGAGAGTCTGGATTGTCGGTGACATGTTGATTGACTGGAATTTCAGGATGTTTTCTCCAAAATTGTGACAAACGAGGTGTCAACCATAGGCCAGAAACAGCAGTGGTTGCACTGATGGTGACTTCTTTATCGTTAGCTGAGCGTCTAAGATTCGCAAGTGTTGAAGAAACCGCTGTAAAGCTACTTTGAAGAACAACAAACAAGGATTCACCATGGTCGGTTAAATTATTGCCATGATGTTTGCGATCAAACAAAGACAGTCCAAGCTCGGTTTCTAAAAATTTAATCTGGTGACTAACCGCACCAGGTGTAACGCCTAACTCTTCTGCAGCTCCCTTGAAGCTGCGATGACGTGCGGCAGTTTCAAATGTTGCCAACGAAGTCAGTGGTGGCAATTTATAGTATCTGCGTGACATAATTTCTCCTAAATGTTGAATATAATTATACTTAACTTTTTAATTTTTTTGTTATACATCGCTATATTAATTATTAAAATATCGCCTTAATAATGAGAAATATTTATTAATTTTTTATCACTTATATCTTTTGAATTCCTTTCTTTAAAAGGTTTTTTATATAAATATTCTTTTAATAATGAGATTAAAGATAACAATAATATAGTGTGTATAAAATAGCTCAAAATGTAATTTATTGACTTGTTAATTAATTTCACTTAAGTTTGAATTTTTTAACCATTCAGGGCTGTAATTTTGAAGATAATAATGTTAGAAGATAAGTTAGAAATAATTTGTTGATATGTGTTGAAACACTTTGACACAAAACGAAAAAGTCCATAGTATAAAATTTTTTAGGAGGTTAATATGGCGCTACCAAGTCAAGCAGAATATGTAATTATTGGCGCTGGCATTCATGGTTTATCAACAGCCTGGCGTTTAGCTGAGCGTTTAACAGCGAAGGGTGAAAGTGTCGAAGGGCGTATCGTTATCGTTGATAAAGCCGACAAAATTGCAGCAGGAGCTACAGGTATCGCTTGTGGTGTTGTTCGTAACAACTATTTTCAGCCAGCGATGCGTAAATTAATGGCGCATTCAGTTAGCATTTGGGAGAGTGATCCTGAGGCGTTTAGTTATCATGCAAATGGCTATATGCAAATTTCTTGTGAAAAAATGAGAGAAGATGTCAAGCAAATTCATGCTGAACAAAAAGCGATTGGTTACGAGAGTGTTTTTATTGAAGGTGAGGAAGAGTCACGTGAATACATGCTTAACCTATTTGATGACTGGCAAGCGCAGGGAATTACATCAGTTCTTCATGAAAAGCCGGGTGGCTATGCCAATAATGTAAAGGCCATGGAAGGTTTATCTAAAAAAGTATTTGATTTGGGTGTTAATGTTGTCCTTAACACCGAAGTAACAGGTTTTGTTAGCTCAGGTGAAGGACAAAGGGTTACTGCGGTTGAAACGAGTCAAGGAACTATTGAGTGTGATAAATTAGTTATTGGGGCAGGACCATGGGTTCGTGATTTTTGGAAAATGCTTTCACTACCCTCTCAAATCGAAGTAAAAGATTTACAAGGTGAAGTTCATCAGGGTGTTGATATGTGGCGTTTTTGGCAGCTTGAAGAAGGAGTCTTAGAGATACCCCCTGAAACTCTGACTACCAATGATGGAAAAATTCCACCTGTACTTCATGTAGACACAGACGCGCCTTTATACTCAACGGTTGACGGATCTCTAATTACTGACCAACTATGGGGTATTTACTATAAACCTGATTGGGGTTTTGGAGGTATTCAAGGAGGTGCTGCACCTTATACGGTCGATACACCAGTTGATGAAGTGGCAATCGATCCATATGGTCCTGCAAGTAAAGAATTTATCGCAAGTAAGGATTTTCCTGAAATGTGGGTATCAGCCTTAGCGCATTGCCATAAAAGATTTGAAGGTATGATGGATAGCTATCTTCAAGAGCCTTCAGGAGGTATTGGTTGTATGACTGCTGACAGCTTTCCAGTGATTGATACATTTAATGACAATGTAACAATCATTGCTGATAGTAATCATGGCTATAAGATGTTAGGTGTGGGCTGCTTGGTAGCAGAAGAGTTGCTTGGAGAAAAACAGGAACTTTTAGAACCTTTCAGGTTCTCTCGTTTCAAAGATGGTAAACTGCACCCGGTATCAAACAGTCCTTATCCTTGGAGCTAAATTTTGAGTAAAACGCGTTATTCTGCCTTCAAGGTATTAAAAGAGGCTTTAACAGGACACAAGGGCTGGGAGCCAACTTGGCGTGATGCTGAACCAAAAACGGATGGCTATGATGTCATTATCGTTGGCGGCGGCGGCCATGGTTTAGCGACTGCTTACTATTTAGCGAAAAATCACGGTATTACAAATGTTGCTGTGCTTGAGCGTGGCTGGATTGGTTCCGGTAACGTTGGTAGAAATACGACTATAATTCGATCAAATTACCTTTTGCCAGGCAACGAACCTTTTTATGAGTTGTCGATGCAACTCTGGGAAAACCTTGAGCAAGATTTGAACTACAACGCAATGGTCTCGCAGCGCGGCATTATGAATTTGATTCATTCGGATGCACAGAGAGATGCATTTATTCGACGCGGCAATGCAATGCTATTTGCTGACGCAGGATGTGAATACCTCGAAGCAAAAGAGGTTAAAGAAAGATATCCTTTCCTTGATATGGATAACGCCCGTTTCCCCATTAAAGCGGCATTAGCTCAGCCACGTGGCGGAACTGTACGTCATGACGCTGTCGCTTGGGGTTATGCTCGCGGTGCTAGTGACCTTGGCGTTGATATTATCCAGAACTGCGAAGTAACCGGATTTAATATCGAAAACGGTAAATGCCTTGGCGTTCAAACTACAAAGGGTGATATTAAGGCGAATCGTGTAGGTGTCTGTGTGGCTGGATCTTCGGGCCGTGTTATGGCGAAGGCTGGCATCAAGCTTCCAATCGAGAGTCATGTTCTACAGGCCTTTGTAACTGAAGGTCTTAAGCCTGTTATGGACAATGTTATTACTTTCGGAGCGGGACACTTTTATTGCTCTCAATCAGACAAGGGCGGACTCGTCTTTGGCGGTGATATTGATTCCTATAATAGCTATGCACAGCGAGGCAACTTACCTGTTGTTGAAGATGTGTGTTCCGGTGGAATGGCCATTATGCCGATGATAGGACGTGCAAGATTGTTGCGAATGTGGGGCGGTATTATGGATATGTCTATGGACGGATCACCGTTTATCGATAGCACCGAAGTTAAAGAGTTATTTTTTAATGGCGGTTGGTGTTATGGCGGATTTAAGGCGACACCTGCAAGTGGTTATTGCTATGCTCACTTATTGGCAACCGATACTTCTCACGAAGTTGCGAATGCATACCGTCTAGATCGCTTTAGACGCGGTGCAATGATCGATGAGAAGGGCGTTGGACCTCAACCAAATCTGCATTAAGAGAATAAGATAATGATTATAGACCACCCGTTATTAGGCCCTCGTGATTCTGAGGAATTTGTATACCTAGGGTCAACGGATCTTATCGATAGACCTACAAATTGGGAATCAAGTGCTGCCGCTGAAGACTTCCATCAGTATCAATATATTAGAGAAAATATTGCCGGTGACATCCAAGAACTTTGGTATCACGAACAAGGTGACCAATCATGGTTAGTTGTTACTCGCAATACTTTAACACATGAGATTTCAAATGTTGAGTTAGCCGAAGATTTCTCAAGAGCAAAGGGTCGAGGGAAATGAGTCAAATCAATAGAATAGATGGCGGTTTGATCGATCGAGAAAAGGTTTTAAATTTTACTTTTAACGGCCAGATTTTAAAAGGTTATGAAGGTGATACGCTTGCTTCTGCGCTGCTTGCTAACAATAAGCACTTAATTGGACGGTCCTTTAAATACCATCGACCCCGTGGCATCGTCACGGCGGGTTCGGAGGAGCCAAATGCTATCATGGAGATAGGAAACGGTGCATATAAAGAGCCAAACACTCGTGCAACTGTAACCCAGCTTTATAACGGTTTGGAGGCAAATAGTCAAAACCACAGAGGCCCTCTAAGCTTTGACTTTATGGCTATCACTGATTTTCTTTCTCCCTTGCTTGGCGCAGGTTTTTATTACAAGACTTTTATGTGGCCTAAAGCCTTTTGGGAAAAATTCTATGAGCCAGCAATTCGCAAATCGGCCGGACTAGGTACACTTTCTACTGAAACTGATCCAGACACATACGATAAAGGTTTTCGCCATTGCGATATACTCATTATCGGTGCCGGTGCTTCAGGTTTATCTGCTGCTTTATCTGCTGCAGAGTCAGGTGCAAAAATTATTCTTGCTGACGAAGACTTTCTAATGGGTGGTCGTTTAAATAGCGAAACCAATGAAATTGATGGTTTGGCTGGAAGTGAATGGGCCAAGAAGACAGTGGCTAAATTAAGTGCAATGGAGAACGTTACGCTGATGTCAGATACGACCGTTTTTGGTGCCTATGACCACGGCATTTATGGTGCGATTGAAAATAGGGCATCTGAAGCTAGAGAGGATAATGACAAACCCCGTCAAGTTAATTGGCGTATTTACACAAAGCGAACAATTCTTTGTGCTGGCGCTACTGAAAGATTGATTGCTTTTGGTAATAATGATCGTCCAGGAATTATGCTAGCTAGTGCTGTTAGAGCTTATCTAAACAGGTTTTCGGTTGTCCCAGGTCAAAGAATTTCCGTTTATACAAATAACGATGATGGTTGGAAAACTGCGAAAGATTTGAATGCGAAAGGCTTCAGAGTAGTGGCCGTAATCGATTCACGCTCAATTAGCCCTGTAATGCGTGTTCCTGGCGCTGAAATTTGTATGGGTACAGATGTTATCGATACCAAAGGTCGAAGAGCGCTTAAGTCAATCCAACTTTCCAATGGAAAAACAATTGAGACAGATACGCTAGCTGTATCTGGTGGCTGGAACCCAAATCTGCATTTCACTTGTCACCACCGTGGCATACCAAAGTGGAATGAAGAGATTGCCTCTTTTGTACCAGATTCTGCACCGCCAGTAGGGATGTCAGTTGCTGGTCGTGCTAAAGGCACAATGGTCCTTGCCGATGCAATCATAGAAGGTCATAATCAAGGTTCTTCTGTTGCACTAGAACTTGGTTACAAGGCTTCAGAATCTAAACCGGCAACAACGTCAGTTGTTGCCTACAATATTTCCGCACATTGGGGTGTTCCAAGCGGCAAAAATCGAGCCTGGGTTGATTTCCAGAACGATGTAACAGTGAAAGATATTAAACTTGCCAATCAGGAGGGATTCAAGTCCGTTGAACACGTGAAACGCTATACAACACTTGGTATGGCAACAGATCAAGGTAAAACAGCTAACGTTCTTGCGATAGGCATTATGGCTGAGAGTATGGGTCAGACAATGGAAGATACAGGCACAACAATTTTCCGTCCACCCTATGTGCCAGTTGCAATTGGTGCTTTTGCTGGAAGAAGGCGAGGGATGGAATTCTATCCAACTCGTTATACGCCTAGCCACGACTGGTCCGCTGAACAGAATGCAGTTTTTGTTGAAGTGGGTATGTGGTACCGTTCTCAATGGTTTCCATTGCCAGGCGAAACCCATTGGCGACAATCCGTTGACCGTGAAGTTAGACAAACCCGTTCATCAGTGGGAATCTGTGATGTTACAACGCTTGGCAAGATTGACATAAAAGGTGAGGATGTTTCTGAGTTTTTGAACAAAGTTTACGCAAATGCTTTTGCTAAAGTTCCAGTTGGGAAGACACGATATGGCCTGATGTTGCGTGAAGACGGTATTGCAATGGATGACGGTACAACAGCGAGATTGTCTGAGAACCATTTTGTAATGACAACAACGACTGCCAATGCGGTTAGCGTTTATCGTCATTTGCAGTTCTGCCACCAGTGTTTATGGCCAGACCTAGACGTACATATGATTTCTGTAACTGAGCAGTACGCTCAGTACGCTGTTGCAGGACCTAATTCACGTAAACTACTCGAGAAGATTGTTGATCCTGAGTGTGATATTTCTAACGAAGCTTTCCCATACATGGCTGCGGGTGAAATTACAGTTTGTGGGGGCGTACCAGCAAGACTGTTTAGAATCTCTTTCTCAGGTGAGTTGGCTTATGAAATTGCCGTTCCGACTCGCTATGGTGATTCACTAATGAGAGTTCTGATGGAGGCGGGAGAAGAGTTTAGTGTAATACCCTATGGCACTGAGGCATTGGGTGTGATGCGAATTGAAAAAGGTCATGCAGCTGGTCCTGAACTTAATGGACAGACTAGCGCCTATGACCTAGGTATGGGTGGAATGATTTCTGGAAAGAAGGACTTTATTGGCTATACGCTTGGTTTGCGAGAAGAGTTACAGCGTGATGACCGTATGCAGATGGTTGGCTTCAAGCCTGTTAATCCAAACGATTTACTTCTTGCAGGTTCTCATCTGCTTGGTTTACGCGATAAGGCAACCACCGAAAACGATCAGGGCTGGATATCGTCTTGTATTTACTCACCAATATTAGGTCATTACATTGGCATAGGATTTATTAAGAGTGGACACAGCCGTAAAGGTGAGAATGTTCGTGCAGTCGACTTAGTTAGAGGTAACGATGTAGAAGTTGAAATTTGTAGCCCACACTTTTTCGATCCAGAAGGGGAGCGTTTACGTGTCTGATTATGAATTAATTAAAGAATCACCCTTGGGTGGTGCAGAACATGAGTTCGATGGGGTGACTGTTGCTGAGGTAACTGATCAGTCTCTAGTGATGGTCGCTCTCCCAAAAGATCGAGCTGAAGATATCGAATCTGCAATAGCTGAGTCTTGTGGCTTATCTATACCAGCGATGGGTCAGTCAACCAGATCTGCGGATGCTTCGCTGACACTTTGGCGCCTGCAAAAAAATCAAGTGTTGGCTTATTTTTCTTACGAAGGTGATGATGCTGAGGCAAATCTTGCTGAGAGATTTAACGCACCGGCATACTTTACCGATCAGTCTGATACCTGGGGGATGATACGTGTCAGTGGTGAAAGAAGTCGCGATGTGCTTGAACGTATTTGCCCAATTGACTTGGATCCCAATGTTTTCACATTAGGTAGTGTTTCCAGAACAGTGATGGAGCATATTGGAACCATCATTTTCAGAGATGGAGATGACTCATACGTTCTATTAACAATGCGTTCGTTTTCACGTTCAATGCTTCATGCGATTGAAGTTTCTGTAAAGAATGTTTTGTAGTTAGAGCAAAAACTAAAATTTCGTTTGATGTGTGAGGGGTGCTATTAAGCTGTAATAGATAAAATTAAGGACTTGATTTTATTTCTTTTTGTAGTGAACAATATAGTTCACACTGACATCATCTTCAAGTTTGTATTTCTTAGTGATTGGGTTATAAGTCATACCAATCATTGAAGCAACTGACAAACCACATCTTCTTGTCCAACTATCTATCTCACTTGGGCGAATAAATTTTTCATAATAATGAGTCCCTTTAGGTAAAAGATTAAGGACATACTCTGCACCAACAATTGCAAAGAAGTAGGACTTTGGATTTCGGTTAATAGTCGAGAAAAATACTCGACCTTTGGTTTTAACTAGTTTTGCACAAGCTCTGACAATTGAAGAAGGGTCGGGGACATGCTCTAACATTTCTAAACAGGTAATAATATCAAAAGATTCAGGCTCAGATTCAGCCAACTCTTCTGCAGGAATGAGTTGATAATCAATATCAAATTTAGATTCCAATAAGTGAAGTTTAGCTACCTCAAGTCCCGCTTCGGAAAGATCAATGCCGACTACAATTGCACCTTCAGCTGCCAACGATTCACTCAAGATGCCACCACCACAACCTATATCTAGAATACGTTTACCTTTTAGTGAACCACCACATTGCTCTTTAATGTAGTTTAAGCGGAGCGGATTTATGTCATGTAGCGGTTTGAATTCTGAGCTAGCATCCCACCAACGGGCTGCTAAAGCAGAAAATTTCTCGACTTCTTCATGATCAATGTTGGTATTCATAGACCTCTGATGAATTCAAGTACCTCTTCAGCATGACCATCCACTTTAACTTTATCCCATTGTTTAAGGATTTCGCCATTAGGATCAATGACAAAAGTCGATCTAACAATACCCATGTATTCTTTACCGTAAAGCTTTTTTAATTTGATAACATCAAACTGATTACATAGTGATTCATCTTCATCCGAGATTAAATCAATTGTATAGTTAAATTTTTGCTTAAATTTTTCATGAGAAGCGATACTGTCTCTAGAAACGCCGTAAATTACAGTATTTTGGTCGGCAAAAGATTCATTAAGCGCTGAAAAATCATTGCCTTCAATAGTGCATCCTGGAGTGTCATCTTTAGGATAAAAGTAGAGAACAATGTTCCTGCCATGGTTGTCCGGAATTTCAACTTGTTGATTGTTTGTAGCGACACAGGTAATCGGGTTCACTTTATTCATATACGATATAATCTCCTCGTTAAAATTTGAAAGGCATTCATTTTATCATTGATATGCAAAACATCCGAAATTTTTCTATCATTGCTCATATAGATCATGGTAAGTCAACAATTGCTGACCGCTTTATTCAACACTGCGGAGGCCTTAGCGAACGTGAAATGTCTTCACAAGTTCTCGACTCGATGGATCTAGAGAAAGAGCGTGGTATCACAATTAAGTCACAAAGTGTTTCCTTAGAATATAACGCAAGAAATGGCAAGGCTTACCTACTAAACTTTATCGACACACCGGGCCATGTAGATTTTTCCTATGAAGTTTCACGTTCTCTTTCAGCTTGCGAAGGAGCACTTTTAATAGTCGATGCATCTCAAGGCGTTGAAGCACAAACTGTTGCAAACTGTTATACAGCCATAGAACAAGGTCTTGAAGTAGTTGCTGTTTTAAATAAAATCGATTTACCTGCAGCTGAACCCGAAAGAGTTGTTGATGAGATAGAAGACGTTGTAGGTGTTGAAGCTCATGATGCTGTTCATACAAGTGCTAAGTCTGGTGAAGGAATTGAAGACATACTCGAACAGATTGTAGATAAAATTCCTGCACCTAAAGGTGATTCAAAAGCCTCAATTAAAGCTCTAATTATTGATTCTTGGTTTGATAATTATTTAGGAGTAGTTTCACTCATTAGAGTCATTGACGGTGAAATAAAAGCCAAAACAAAAATAAAAATATTTTCAAATGGTGAAGAGCATTCAGTAGATGAGGTAGGTATCTTTACCCCCAAAAGAACCAAAACTGAGAGTCTAAAAGCAGGAGAAGTTGGCTACCTTATTGCTAGTATTAAGAATATCGATGGTGCTCCGGTTGGAGACACTATCACGGGTAGTAAAAATCCGGTGGATAGTCCCATTGAAGGCTTTAAACCAATACAGCCAAGAGTTTTTGCAGGACTATTTCCGACCTCAGGGGAAGACTATGAAAAATTCAGAGATGCACTTGCAAAGCTACGCTTAAATGATGCCGCACTTCAATATGAGCCTGAAAACTCGGATGCACTTGGATTTGGATTTAGAATAGGATTTCTAGGACTACTTCATATGGAGATAGTCCAGGAGCGCCTAGAACGTGAATATGATTTAGATCTTATAACCACTGCCCCAACTGTGATTTATGAAATATTAGATACAAAGGGTAATATACATAGAATTGATAGTCCTTCCAAATTGCCATCAACTCAAGAAATATCAGAGTTCAGAGAACCCATTATCACTGCCAATATTTTAGTTACCAATGAATACGTTGGACCGGTAATAAATCTTTGCACTGAAAAGAGAGGTGTTCAGAAAGGGATTCATTACATGGGACGTCAGGTTTCTATTGTCTACGAGCTACCCTTAAATGAGGTTGTGCTAGATTTTTTTGATAAATTAAAATCTGTCTCACGTGGGTTTGCGTCGATGGACTATCACTTTGAACGATATCAAGCTGCAGATCTCATTCGTCTAGATATTTTGATAAACAGTGAACCAGTTGACGCTTTGGCCCTTATTATTCACCGAGACAACTCACAACATAAGGGTCGTGAAATTGCAATCAAAATGAAAGAACTAATTCCTAGACAGATGTTCGATGTAGCTATTCAAGCCTGTATTGGCTCTAAAATTATTTCAAGAACAAATGTAAAAGCACTCAGAAAAAATGTAACTGCAAAGTGTTATGGTGGTGATGTGTCAAGGAAAAGAAAGCTTCTTGAAAAGCAAAAGAAGGGTAAGAAAAGGATGCGCTCTATCGGTAGAGTCGATATTCCACAAGAGGCATTTCTTGCTGTATTACATATAGATAAATAAACTACTTTTGACTCTTTATCAGAGATTCCAAGCCAGTAAACCAGTCAGTGTGATCCTCTGGGCAAACCAGAGTTGGTTCAATACCCGGTAATTCCATTGAGCTACCGAGTGGAGTTAAAACCCAGCCACGAGCAGTATTTCTAGGAACTCTTGAACCGCAAGTTTTGCAAAAAGCGTTGCCAAAAGTGTTCGGTGGTGCCATAATATATTCACCTCTATTGTTCTTGCCTGAATGCCAGATAAATTGCTCGGGTTTAACAAAAAGGTTGGTCGCAAAGGCGGCACCTGTTACCTTGCGACAGCGTGAGCATTGACACATCCCAAAGAACTCGAAGGGTCCGCTCATTTCCCATGAAACTTTGCCACAAAGACATTCGCCTGTTAATGTTTTTGTTTTTTTCATAATATTTTTATACCATTTCTTTTGATTTAATAGCTAAAGTTTTTTAAAGGAAGATTAGGAAAGTAGTCTTTCTAGAACAAACTTAGTCCCAAAGTATGCTAGAACAAGTATTGCAAAAGCAATTTGTGTTGATAAGGTTATAAGCTTTCCTCTCCAACCAAACAACTGATGTCCTATAACAATACCTGCAAAACCTAACCAAGCAATGACAGAAAGGATGGTCTTATATGTAAGTTTTTGAGTAAAGAAATCATCGATATACCAGTAGCCTGAAATTAATGACAAAGTTAGCAGCAAAAAGCCCATTTTTAATGTCTGATAAAGAAAATCTTCCATTGTCTGTAAGGCCGGAAGTTTGTTTACAAAAGTATTGATATTATGTTCATGTAAGTACTTTTCTTGGATGTTTAATAAAACAGATTGACAAACAGCAATGGCAAGTAAGGCATACGCACCAATTGACAGAAAAACATGAGCAGCAATGGATACAGAAATTACCTTATCTTGGGTATCAGGGAAAGCTAGAGAAAAAATCACTGCAATTGCAGTTAGTGGATAGACAAGGATTCCCAGCGCATGAATGGGTTTACTAAATGAAGTAATAAATAGCATTGTTGCTACAACCCATGCAACGAAAGAAGCGCTGGTTGCCAAGCCGAAAAAAACACCATTATTTTGCCATTGATCCAGCAAAATATAGCCATGTGAAGCACATCCGATTAGAAGTAATAGGTTGACGCCAGTTCGATGCTGATTGGTTACCGTTTCGACTGTAAAGTACCTAGTTAATACAAGTGCAGCTAATAAATAGCTAGCGAAAGGCAGAATGTATAGTAACGGCATCAGTTTCTTTGATAGGCTAAATGATTATATAATACGATATTTCATTCAAGTCGTAAGCAATGTTTGATAATTTAACCGAACGCCTGTCCAACAGTTTCAAGGCTTTGCAAGGAAAAAGCAAGCTGTCTGAAAGCAATATTAAGGATGCAATTCGCGAAGTAAGAAGATCTCTTCTAGAGGCTGATGTTGCTCTTGAAGTAATCAACGTTTTTATTGATCAAGTGCAAATGAAAGCCATTGGTCTAAAAGTAGACGAAGGGCTTACTCCCTCTCAGGCATTTGTAAAGCTTGTTGAGAAAGAATTAACCGAAATAATTGGTGGTGAGAATGAAGCACTCAACCTTTCCACTCAACCACCAGCTGTTATCATGGTTGCCGGTTTACAAGGTTCTGGTAAGACAACTTCGATTGCAAAACTAGCGCGCTATTTAAAGGAACAGCAAAAGAAGAAGGTGCTCTTGGTTAGTGCCGATGTCTATAGACCTGCCGCCATTGAACAATTAAATGTTCTAGCTGATCAAATAGAAGTTGATTTTTTCCCTTCAGCTGTCGAGGACAGACCTGAAATAATTGTTGCTGAAGCAAAAAAACAAGCTCAGAAGCAATTCCATGATGTATTGTTAGTTGATACTGCAGGCAGATTGCACATTGATGATCGGATGATGTCTGAGATTCAAATACTACAGAAAAAAGTCAATCCAATCGAAACCCTGTTTGTTGTTGATTCGATGACGGGCCAAGATGCGGCACATACTGCAAAAGTGTTTGCTGATACATTACCTTTAACAGGAGTGATACTAACTAAAACGGACGGTGATGCACGTGGTGGAGCAGCTCTTTCCGTAAGACACATAACTGGTAAACCGATTAAATTCTTAGGTGTAGGAGAGAAGACTGATGCTTTGGAGCCTTTTCATCCTGATAGGATTGTTTCACGTCTTCTTGGGATGGGCGATGTGCTCTCATTGGTTGAAGAAATATCTAAAAAAGTTGACCATAAAAAAGCTAAAAGGACTGTTCAAAAAATGGCAAAAGGTCGCTTTGATCTTGATGATATGCGTGAACAGCTGATACAAATGCAGGAAATGGGTGGTATGGGCGCTTTAATGGATAAGATGCCTGGTATGGGTCAATTACCTCAGAATGTTAAAAATCAAGTGATTGGTGATACTGAAAGTAATCGAATGGTTGCAATTATTAACTCCATGACTCCAAAAGAAAGAAGTCATATTAATCTCATCAAAGGTTCTCGTAAGAAAAGAATAGCCAATGGTTCTGGTACAGAGGTACAACATGTCAACAAATTGTTAAGACAGTTTGAAAAAATGCAAAAAACCATGAAAAAAATGAAAGGTGGAAAAATGAAAAAAATGATGCAGAAGATGGGTGAAATGCAGGGAGAAGGAGGTATGCCAGATTTTTCTAAAATGCCAGGTGGGTTACCAGGCATGGGAGGAAAAAATTTCCCTTTTAAGTGAATTGTTTAAATAGCAAGTAGCCTTTCATTTCTTAACAATTGCTTCGATATTTTTTTTTATTAAAATCATCCTATCGATGATTGCATTTTATTTTATTTAATATAAAATTCGCTCAATCATTCTTAATCGACTTTAATTCTTTTTTTGATAATCAATGAAATTTAAAATTCGTACATTGGCATTTTTTTTAATTGCTGTATTTTCACTTCAGCCCGCCATGTCTTTTGGGAATGATTCGCTTGAGACTGTGCAACTTACCCTTGTCATTACCTCTGCCGATGAAATAAACCTGACTGCTGTTAAGCAAGTTGAAAAAGGTATTGATTCTTTTGAAGCGATTGGTCAATTAGTTGCTATGGAGGCAAAAGAGACTGATTGGGGTCCTCAAATCATGTCATTGGGTGGGGTTAAAGCGATTGGTAATACTTTCTGGGCACTTTATGTTAATGGCTCAATGTCGATGGTCGGTGCAAAAGATGTTATACTCTTGACCGATACATTTGTACGATTGAATCTGGAAACTTTTACACCGATGGCAGCCATTGCACTTTTTGCTGGATTTATATTTTTGAAAAGATATATGGCTGTAATAGCAGTCGTTGTAACGATGCTCCTAACGGACTACTTCGCTTTTGGCTATCTTTCTCCAGAGTGGTTTGCCTCTAAATCAATGTGGGTGGTTTATCTTGCTTTATTGTTTCCGATTGTTTTTAAAAACTATTTACAGAAAAAGTTAGGATTGTTTAGAGTTGCAAGTGCTGCTTTAGCAAGCTCCACTGTATTCTTTGTGGCAACTAACTTTGCGGTATGGGCTTTTACACCAATGTATGAGAAAACGTGGGCAGGACTCGCGCTTTGTTATACTATGGCAATTCCATTTTTTCAGAATACAATTGCTGGAGATTTAATCTGGTCTGGCATTATATTTGGCACTTATTATCTATTAAGCAGCTATTCAAACTTGCGTGTTTTGAAACAAAAAAATTCACTCATTTATAGCTCAAACTAGCAATAGACAAGCCGATGCAAAGTCGTGCGTAATATACTATTGCAAATCGAATTCATTGGAGTGAAGTCGTATCTTTCTGTCGATGTGCTTTAGTTTGACAGCAAAAAAACTTAATTTAGAGAATAAATATGACTAACCATTTAAAAGGTATTTTGATGTCATTTATCGGAATCATTATTTTGAGTCCAGACTCTGTGCTCATAAGACTGGCCGACGCTGACAGTTGGACTGTACTTTTTTGGAGAGGACTGTTAATGTCGATTGGTGTTGTGATTATATTGTTTTTCACCTATCGCTCAAAGACTATTGATGAGTTCAAGAAGGTCGGCAAAGGGGGATTATGGATAGGTTGGCTACATGGAATTATGACAGGAACATTCGTTTTTGCAATTATGCTGACTTCAATTGCTAATACTCTTGTCATTATCAGTACAGGCCCTATTTGGATTGCAATTATTTCTTGGGCGACTTTAGGTGAAAAAGCGAGTCTAACTACTTGGCTAGCAATGATAGTTGTATTTATCGGGATTTATATTGTCATGAGTGCTAATTTTGGTGGGCAGAATCTAGTGGGTGATCTTTTTGCATTGGTTACTGCTGTTTTAATGGGATTTACTTTTACACTTGTCCGTAAATATAAGAGCGTTAATATGGTTCCAACGATGTCAATTGGCGGAATCATTGCGGCACTAATTGCGTGTATCTTTGCCCCTACCTTGGCCTTAAAGCCTGAAGCGATTATTTATGTCATTGCAATGGGCGCAATCTTGGCGATATCGTTTAGCTTGATTACTCTTGCGCCGAGATATATGCCGGCAGCTGAGGTCGGAATGATTATGCCTCTTGAAACTGTCTTGGGTACCTTAATTGCCTGGATAGTGATACATGAAGCACCTTCAAGTAATGCCATAATTGGAGGCGTAATTGTTATAGTTACACTGTTTCTTTATGCATGGTATAGTGCGAATCTAGCAAGTAAAGAGCAGAAAAAATCAATCTCGGATGTTCATTAAATTGATTTCGGACAGGTATTTAGTGTGAATAGCCATCTGAAAGGATTGTTGATTGCGTTTTTTGGAATCTTGATATTGACTCCTGATGCTGTGTTAGTAAGGCTTGCTGATTCCAATAGCTGGACAGTTCTTTTCTGGCGTGGGATATTTTTTGCTGCTGGCATAATTGTTATTTTGCTTATAACTTATCGCTCTAGAACAGTTAATGAGATCATTAATATTGGCAAAGGAGGGGTACTTATTGGCTTATTAACAGCCTTAGGCGGCACCTCATTCATTTTGGCAATTCATTACACATCTATAGCCAAAACACTGGTCATTATTAGTATCTCTCCTATCATGGTTGCCATTGTTTCTTTGATTATACTCAAGGAAAAGCCTGCCCTATATACATGGCTTTCGATGATTCTCGTATTTATTGGAATTTATATTGTGATGTCTGGAGACACAAGTGGTATGAATTTAATGGGCAACCTTTTCGCTTTATTTGCGGTAATAATTGGGGGTTTTTCTTTCACTCTATTACGCAAATATAAAAATGTAAATATGGTTCCTGCTATGGCGGTGAACGGTATTGCGATAGCTTTAGTTGGCTTTGTTTTTGCAGATTCATTAGTGATGTCATCTCAGTCTATGCTTTATATTCTTGCTAGTGGAGTTGTTCTCGCCGTTTCATTTAGTTTGATAGCAATCGCCCCGCAATACATTCCAGCTCCTGAGGTAGCAATGTTTTTTCCTTTGGGAACAGTGTTGGGAACATTAATGGCTTGGATTGTCCTTAAAGAGCAACCTTCCAGTAACGCTTTGATTGGAGGTTCGGTAGTTATCGTCACTTTATTTTGCCATGCCTGGTATAGCAATAAACTTGTACAAAAATTGAAATAACGTAAGGCATGAGGTTCCATTTTTGGATACAATAGAAGTCTCATTTGTTTGGCTTTTATTTTCTTAGAATCCAAGCAGAGTTTGTTCAATTAGGAGAAAAATATGAGTGGAGAATTGTCAAGAGAATCGAAATTAGCAAGTCGCCATAGAGCATTGGGCTCTGGCCTTGAAGATTGGAATGGCATGGGTGTTGCTTGGTCATATGAGAGTAATCCAGAGGATGAGCATGATGCGATTCGAGAAGCGGCGGGCCTTTTTGATGTTTCTGCGTTAAAAAAAGTGCATATTCGTGGCAAAGATGCTGAGAACGTTGTTGACCATATTATGACACGCAATATGCGCGAAATATATACCGGAAAATCAGCTTATGGACCTATCTTGAACGATGATGGCATGATTTGTGATGATGCCATTATTGCTAATAATGGCGAAGAATGGTTGATGGTCTATGGAACTGGTGAAAGCTATGAAAGACTAGAAGAATCTGCTGTAGGAAAGAATGTCGATATTGAGTTTGATGATGATATGCATGATTTGTCACTTCAGGGTCCAAAATCAGTAGACTTTTTAAACTCATATACTCCGATCAATCTTCATTCACTTCAATATTTTCATCAGCAAGAAACGGAAATTTTTGGGCATAAATGTATGATTTCACGAACAGGATATTCAGGTGAAAGGGGATATGAAATATTTGTCGGTTCGGATGGTGTTGCTGATGTCTGGGACAGTATTCTTGATCTTGGTAAAGTAGAGGGCATTGTTCCTTGTTCATTTGCAGCTTTAGACAAAGTGCGTGTTGAAGCAGCTTTGCTTTTTTATGGCTACGATATGACCACAGAGAATACCCCTTGGGAGGTAGGACTTGGCTGGGCGGTAAGTCGTGAGAAAGGTGATTTTAGAGGTAAGGAGAAGGTCTTTGCTTCTGAAGGAAAAGAAAAATTACATTTTATTAGCCTTAACGTTGACCACAATGAAGCACTTGAAGGTGGAGAACTTATTACCATCAACGGAGAAACTGTTGGTGTGGTTAATAGTCCAGTATGGTCTCATAGGATGAATATGTCTCTGGCATTGGGTCATATTAATCCTAGGTATTCAGCAAAAGGTACAAAGGTTAGGATTTCGGGTAATACTGTTGATACCGCAGCTGTGATTACGGAATTGCCCATTTACGATACACAGAAAACAAGACCGCACGCCTAATCATTGCAATAATGAAAACGCAAGCCCTTAAAACAGACTTGTTGATGCTTATTGCAGCTGCTATTTGGGGTTTTGCTTTTGTAGCACAGCGTGAAGGGATGGAAACAATGGGTCCATTTTTGTTTAGTGGGGTTAGATTTTTGATAGGTGTAGTAGCTTTATCTCCGGTGGTTTGGTATCTATCAAAAAAACCGCAACAAAACAACAAGGCCGAAGTGTCTGCAAAGAAACTTGTATTTGCCGGTACTGTTGCTGGTTTGCTTTTGTTTGGAGGAATTAGTTGTCAACAGGTAGGTTTGCAGTATACGACTGCAGGGAAGGCTGGTTTTATTACCGGTTTGTATATCTTTTTTGTGCCTTTGATTGGATTATTTCTGGGACAAAGAACAGGTTCAGGCACCTGGTTGGGAGCAACAATAGCTCTATTTGGTTTATATTTACTGAGTATCAAAGAAGACTTTACTATAGCCGAAGGTGATCTACTTCAACTTATTTGTGCCGTATTTTTTGCGGCACATGTTTTGGCGATAGGTTATTTGGCAAAACGCATGGATACCTTGAAGCTTGCACTAGTTCAATATTTGGTATGTGGAGTCATTAGTTTATTGATTGCAATCGCCATAGAAATGATTAGTTGGGATATGATTCTAGCAACAGCTATCCCTTTACTTTATGCTGGTGT
>LUME01000042.1_pt1 | contig 31391 bp, 30 predicted proteins | sample 729951 | NCBI WGS metagenome assembly LUME01 (sample SAMN03860271, study PRJNA289734) | marine metagenome | biome: seawater column; feature: ocean; material: water; isolation source: Red Sea water column Station 34 - depth 200m | place: Saudi Arabia: Red Sea | collected 2011-10-15 | depth 200 m | reverse complement strand
ATAATGGAGTTGATTTAGGGGTAGTGGACTATTTAGTAGATACAGGTTCAAACAGTGTTCTAGTTACAAAAGGTGATAAAGAACATTGGATTCCTTACGTCGAACCATACCTCGTTTCGGTTGATAAAGAAAATGGAGTGATTAGTGTTGATTGGGACGAAAATTTTTAAGTTTTAATGACTTAATAATAGCTCAATAGTCTACGATTGAGATTTAGCTCGTATATTATAATGCACTGATACAGGCTGTTTCTTTGCTGATATTAGCCTGAATATGGATTTTCTGTAAAACATTATTTCATGAACTGGATATCAAAAATATTTCCATTTTTTTTATGGTTTAAGGATTTAAAAAATCCTAAAGTACTTAAGGCAGATACCTTGGCAGGTATTACTGTTGCTCTAGTAATCATTCCCCAATCAATGGCGTATGCTCAGTTAGCGGGTTTGGGTCCTCAGTATGGCTTATATGCATCATTCCTTCCGGTCATGATTGCTGCTCTTATGGGGTCATCAAGACAGTTATCTACAGGTCCGGTTGCAGTGGTTTCATTATTAACAGCAGCTGCTCTCGGGGAGATAGTGACCGATGCTTCAAGTTATGCCGTGTATGCAGCCTTATTAGCTCTAATTGTAGGGTTATTTCAGTTTTTGCTTGGTATTTTGAGAATGGGTTTTGTGACTAACTTCGTGTCCCACCCAGTTGTCAGTGGCTTTACAAATGCTGCGGCAATTATTATAGCTACTTCTCAACTTCCAAAGGTTTTTGGTATTAGGGTTATTAATAGTAGTGACACTGATTGGGTTTCTGCTTGTCAACCATTAACAATGATTGAAAGAATAGAACAGGTTGGGAGAGAAGGTTTACATACTATCTGTAATGCAGACCAAAATTATGAAACTATTGGCCGTTTGCTAGAAGCTGCAATGTTTTATACCCATACACCAACTATAACTATGGCTGTAATGGGAATAATTGGTATAGTATTTTTAAACCGATTCTATCCTAGAATTCCTGCGATTTTGACAGTAGTAGTTATTTCAACTGCGGTTTCATTTTTGATTGATTATGAGTCAATGGGTGGTGCAATTGTTTCCTCTGTAAATGTAGAAGGCTTATTTAGTTTCAAAACCCCTAGTTTTGATTTCAATGCGATGGGCACTCTATTTATCTATGCTATCACTATCTCTTTAATCGGTTTTATGGAAGCAATCACCGTTGCTAAATCTATGGCGGCAAAAACCAAGCAAAGACTTGATATTAACCAAGAGCTGATTGGTCAGGGATTGTCCAATATTGGCTCAAGTTTTTTTCAGGGCTATGCAGTCTCTGGTTCGTTTTCACGGACCGCAGTAAACATGACAGCTGGGGCGGTAACTGGTTTTTCTTCGGTAGTGACGGCTCTTATCGTGGGTCTAACTATTCTTTGGTTGACGCCTTTATTGTATCACCTACCTCAGGCTACCTTAGCAGCGGTGATTTTGATGGCGGTAGTGAACTTAATAAATTTTTCCCCAATCAAGCACGCCTGGAAAGTAGAAAAGCAAGATGGTATTGTTGGTCTATTAACTTTTATAATGACCCTGATTTTTGCACCACACCTTGAAAACGGTATAGCATTTGGCATTATTTTATCTCTGGGATTATTCCTTTATCGAACTACACAGCCAAAGTTCACTGAATTAGCTGTGCAAGAAGGGTCGATTCAATTTTCTCCCTTTGGAGGTGAGGATGTTGAAAGTAGTGATGTCGTGAAGCTTGTTAAATTTAGCGGATCACTATATTTTGCCAATGCCGCTTTCTTTGAAACACAGATGCTTGAAGTAATCGCTAGAAATAAAGATCAATTAAAATATATTATCGTTGATGTTGGCGCTCTCCTTCAAATTGATGCTAGTGGTGAAGAAGTGTTATCTGAGTTGGTTCAGTCCTGTTCTGACACTGGAATACAGATACTTTTTTCAAGAACTGAAAGATTGGAGGCAGAATTGTTTCGCTCTGGATTTAAAAAGCGTTTTGGTGAAAATCGTTTTTTTAATCGCACTGCTCAAGCCCTTAAATACGTTTGGAAAGAGCTCGAAAGCGAGGAAGCGGAAGAAGATAAGGTAATCAACATCTCCTAATTTTTTTATTAGATCACTATCTTTTTAGAGGTTGTGATAATAAGCTTTTACGAAATACAAGCCCTGAGGTTCAGCTGTTGGCCCGGCTTGTTTACGATCTTTGCTTTGTAATACTGACATTATCCAATTAATTTCCTTCTCACCTCTGCCTATTTTAAGAAGCGTACCGACTATATTACGGACCATGTGATGCAGGAATGCATCGGCTTTGATTTTGATCAGTAAATTATTATCAGTCTTGATTATCTGTATGGATTCTACAGTTTTGATAGGGGATTTTGCTTGACACAATTTTCCCCTAAAAGCTGAAAAGTCATGTTCGCCAAGTAAAAAATCTGAAGCGCCTCTCATCTTCTCGATATCAAGTATCCTAGGCTCCCATAAATTGTAGTTTGCTTTTAAGGAAGAGCGTACAGGGTGGTTGTGTATTTGATATTCGTATAACCTAGCGTAAGCATCGAACCTTGCATGAAAGCCATCGCTCACCTCTTTAGCCCAGGTGAAGTTTACATCACTCGGGAGGTTAACGTTACCGCCAAATAGCCAAGCCTTGAGGTCTCTATTTGAATCAGTTTCAAAATGAATGACCTGTTCTTTTGCGTGTACACCTGCATCTGTCCTGCCAGAGCAAAACACGCGGACAGAGTGGTCTGCAACTTTGGATAAGGCTAGTTCAACAACTCCCTGTACCGTTCTGAGTCCGTTTTCCTGTATCTGCCAACCGTGAAAATCAGTTCCTAGGTATTCAACACCAAGCGCAATTTTCATAAGCAACGCCCATTTTTTTTTCTTGTAAAATCGATGATAATATTTTAACAAAGTATTGCACCCATCCAAATGAGAGTCGTCAACTGCAGATATGGATTTTATGGACAATAACACCAAACCGACAGGTATCAAAAAGCTGATCTCTGCTTGCATCTATTCAGCCAAAGGCTTGAAGTCCTGCTATCAGTCTGAGTTCGCCTTTAGGCTGGAGGTATGGTTGGCGATAGTGTTGATACCCGTCGGCTACCTGCTAGGCGAATCCGAAGTTGAAAGAGTATTGCTTATTATCCCTATTTTTATTATATTAATAGTCGAAATGCTGAACTCAGCCATCGAAGCGGTGGTTGATCGGATCAGTATGGAGCACCATGAGCTTTCAGGATTTGCGAAGGATGTCTCCTCGGCAGCGGTACTTTTTTCTTTAATTATTTTTCTGGTTACGTGGTCCATTATTCTTCTCTAGTCGAGTTATTGCCAAAAGATCTAGAGTGTCATTTTTTTGACTCGATTGACAGCACAAACCTTTTTCTTGCCAATAGACCTTTTACAAATAGAGTGGAACTCTGTGTTACCCGTGAACAGACTCAAGGAAAAGGGCAATTTGAAAGACACTGGGAGTCTCAGAAGGATAGTAGTATTCTGTTTTCCATCAGGCGCAATTTTCCACAAGAGTGCAACCTAAGTGGACTCAGTCTAGTTGTTGGACTAGCGATCGTAAAGGCTCTCGAACAGGAGTGTTTAGTTGAAGGCTTGAAAATCAAATGGCCCAATGATATCTATTTTGAGAATGAAAAACTGGCTGGTATTTTGTTAGAAAGTCAGGTGCAATCAAGCAACCAGTCCGTAGTCATTGGTGTAGGCATAAATTACTCTATAGAACAAGATATGATGTTTGAAATACCATGGACTGATTTGGCAAAAATAACAAAAAAATTGCCCAATATTGAATTGTTGACTGCGGAAATAATAAATAATATCCTGGACATGTCAGAGCATTTCAGTATGTTCGGTTTCGAGGACTTTCGGTCGGACTGGAAGAGATATGATATGCTTCAGGGTAAAAAAGTTAAGTTCACAGATTTAGGGGAGTCTTTTGAGGGTGAGGTGCTCGGTGTGAGTGCGAATGGAGCTTTAAAAATATTTACAAAAAACGGAGTCAAAGAACTATATAGCTCTAGGCATATTGAATATATTTAGGGTAAGATAGTTGCACCCATATTCAAACTGCATAAAACGAATGGCAGACCATATATTAGAAGTAAAAAATATTCACAAAACCTACGCTCGACGTGAAGTTGTAAATGACGTGTCATTTTCCGTCAAAGCAGGAGAAATTGTTGGCTTACTTGGACCAAACGGCGCAGGTAAAACAACCTGTTTTTATATTACTTGTGGTCTGGTTCGTCCCAATAAGGGTGAAGTCTTTCTTAACCATAAAAGTATCGGGCAAATGCCGATGCATAAACGCGCCAATTTAGGGCTTGGTTATCTACCTCAAGAGCCTTCAATTTTCCGAAAATTGAGTGTTGAGAACAATATCATGGCTATTCTGGAGTTCAATAAATCATTGCCAACCAAACAGAGAAAACATCGACTTGAGGAGCTTTTGTCAGAGTTTAATATAGAACATGTTCGTCATATCAAGGGGATTACTCTTTCGGGTGGCGAACGTAGGCGAGTCGAAATAGCCAGAGCGCTTGCAATGGATCCAAAATTTATTTTATTGGATGAGCCATTCGCCGGTATCGACCCCATCTCAGTTGGTGATATTCAAGAAATCATCTATCAGCTTAGAGATCAAGATATTGGCATCTTAATCACAGATCATAATTATCGAGAAATGTTGGATACTTGCAACCATTCTTATGTTTTACATTCTGGCAGGATAATTGCACAGGGTGACAAAGAATCCATTTTAAATAGCAATGAAGTTCAAAAGGTTTATTTAGGCGAAACCATCAGTGGCTAAGAAACCTTTTATCACATTAGGTATCGAATCTTCTTGCGATGAAACGGGTATAGGGCTCTATAGTAGTGATCAAGGTTTGCTTGCCCATAAACTGTTTTCACAAGTGGATTTACATGCTGAATATGGTGGTGTAGTGCCAGAACTTGCTTCTAGGGACCATATTCAAAGAACTTTACCATTAATTAGAGAAACACTCGAGGTCAGTAACGTCAAGTTAGAGGAATTAACTGGTATTGCATACACTGCAGGACCGGGTTTGTCTGGTGCTTTACTTGTGGGAGCTTCTGTTGCACAGAGCCTTGCATGGGGTTTGGGTATTCCTGCTTTAGGTGTTCACCACATGGAAGGTCATTTGCTCGCCCCACTTTTAGATTCATCAAAGCCAGAATTTCCATTTGTGGCTCTTTTAGTTTCAGGGGGACATACCCTTCTCGTTGAGGTTGCTGGTATAGGCGAATATAAAATACTAGGCCAATCATTGGATGATGCGGTCGGAGAAGCTTTTGATAAGACAGCAAAAATTCTTGGTCTGGGATATCCTGGCGGCCCAGAATTGGCTCTTTTAGCCACCCAGGGAGAGGAAGGTCGATTCGATTTTCCTCGACCAATGATTGATAGACCGGGTCTAGATTTTAGTTTTAGCGGTTTAAAGACATTTGCTCGCAATACATATATAAAATTTCCGGAGGAAAAAGCTAGTATCGCTAGGGCCTTCGAGGTTGCTGCTACCGAAACTTTGATGGTTAAATGTCGAAGGGCGATTGAACAGACGGGATTTTCAACACTTATTGTTGCAGGAGGAGTGAGTGCCAATTTAACGCTTCGTCAAATCATAGATGAAATGGCAAAAAAACTGAACGTCAATGTGCATTACCCAGGCCCCGAATTTTGTACAGATAATGGTGCAATGATTGCTCTTGCGGGCCATTACCGTTTAATTTCTGGTCAAAGAAATAATCACTATGAAATTCTGGTTAAGCCACGCTGGAACTTAGAAGAATTAGAAGCGATTTAAACATAGACCAAGTTATGAAATAGTCAATTAAAGAAAAATTACGGTCCAATTAATGATTGATGACAATGATGAAAATATCGGACAATAATATTGAAACGCATATAATAACGAACTCCAGTTATAAGTTAACCCGAATTAAGCCAACTCTCAAATTAAATAAACAAATTTTATGCTGATAATTCCCGCAATAGATTTAAAAGATGGTCAATGCGTTCGACTTAGAAAAGGATTGATGTCTGATATAACAGTTTTTTCAGATGACCCCAGTGAAATGGCCACTAAATGGGTCAATGAAGGTGCAAGAAGACTGCATTTGGTTGACCTTAACGGTGCTTTTGAAGGTAAACCGGTTAATGCCGATTGCATCAATAAAATTACCCAAGCTTTTCCAGAACTGCCGATTCAAATTGGAGGGGGTATTCGTGATATTAAAACTGCCAACGCATATATTGAAGAAGGTATTAGTTATCTTATTATTGGCACGATGGCAGTGACTCATCCTGAGTTTGTTGCAGAGTTATGTAGAGAATTCCCTGGGAAAATTATTGTTGGTTTAGATGCTAATAATGGTCTTGTTGCGACTGATGGTTGGGCTAAACAGACCGATATAAATGTAGTTGATTTATCAAAAAAATTTGAACAGGATGGTGTCAGTTCAATTATCTATACCGATATAGCAAGGGATGGTATGTTGCAAGGTGTCAATGTTATGGCAACTGTCGATCTTGCCAAGAAAACTTCTATTCCAATTATTGCCTCTGGAGGCATAGCCAATCTTGATGATATTGCGGTGCTTCTTAAAAATGCCCATCACGGTATAATTGGTGCTATTACTGGGAGAGCGATTTATGAAGGATCGCTTGATTTTAATGATGCACAAAAAATGAGTGATATTTATGATCGTTGAGGTTGCTTATGCGCTTCCCGATAAGCAAAGCCTAGTTAGTCTGGAGGTTGAAGAGGGCACTACAATCATAGAAGCTATCGAGGCTTCTGGCATTCTAGATACCTATGATCAAATTGATCTTACAAGAGATAAGGTTGGTATTTTTTCTAAGTTTGCAACACTGGACACAGTATTACGTGAAAAGGATCGTGTCGAGATCTACCGCCCTTTAATTGCTGACCCTAAAAAGGTGCGAAAAGAGCGTGCAGCTAAGGGCAAGATAATGCGAAGTGTGAAAAAAAAACCAATCTAAGGTAAGATAGACTTCTTAGGATAGAATTCAAAAATACATGAGCGAAGACAAACCTCCGAGTCGGCCTTTTTTTCAAAGGCTATTCAGCAAGTTTTTTCATCAAACTTTAAAACCTAGAGCGCAATTAATGCAGGCCTTGGAGGAGGCAGAAGATAATCTGGTTATTGATCCATACAGTCGGTCGGTGATTGAAGGGGCTATGCAAGTCGAAAGTCTAAAAGTGCGTGATGTGATGGTTCCAAGACCGAAGATGATAATGATTGATTCTGAATCCTCTACAGCCGAACTATTGCAGGTCATGGTGAGTTCATATCACTCTCGCTTTCCGATTCACGACCAGGATCAAGATTCAATTTTAGGTATTGTGCTGGCCAAAGACTTGCTTTCTCATTTTGCCAAAGATGGTGGTGATGAATTCAACTACCGTGAGTATCTTAGAGAGGTGCTATCTGTTCCTGAAAGCAAGCCTTTAGGAGGGCTTCTGAGGGAGTTCCAACAAAATAAATCTCATATGGCGATAGTGATGGATGAATACGGCGAAATTGCAGGTCTTGTTACTCTTGAAGACGTGATTGAGCAAATTGTTGGCGAAATCGAGGATGAACATGATCTGGAAGAAGATAATATTATCGACTATGGTGATGGCCGTTATTTACTTCAAGCCAACACCCCTTTAATTGAATTTAATGAGTTTTTTGAGACATCTATAACGAATGATAATTATGACACCGTGGCGGGCTTGGTTATCTCAGGTTTTACTTACTTACCTGAACAAATGAGTGAAATCACGCTTCATGGCTTTCAATTTAAAGTACTAAAAACGGATTCGCGTCGCATTCATCTCTTAGAGGTTCAGCGAGTTAGTCAAGCTATTGAAAAACCTGTAGAGTCAAGTAGCCGTTTATAGAAAAATCATGAATAGTTAATGGCTGAGTATAATTTATCGTTATGAATACCCTCGAACAAACTACAGAGCTTGCTATAGAGTTAATTAAAGAGCAACAGGCAACCGACTACGAATTTTCAGTAGGTAAAAGTTCAGGTGTTTCTACTTCAGTGAGGCTGTCAGAAGTAGAAACATTAAAGTATCACCTTGATGCGAGCTTTGATGTCAGTGTTTATATTGGTCAAAATAAGGGTCAAGCGACTAGCGTTGACCTAAGTAAAAAGAGTTTAAAAAAAGCAATTGAGTCTGCCTGTTTAATCGCAAAATATACCCAAGAGGATCCTTTTAATGGTCTTGCACCGAGTGATAGGATGGCATGGCAAATCCCCGACCTAGAACTTTATCATCCCTGGAATCTAGATTCCAAGCAAAGTATTGATATTGCCATGGAGTGTGAGCAAATTGCTCTTGAGCAGCCAGAGATAGATAACTCTGATGGCGCAGAGCTTTCAAGTTTTGAAGGTGAAAGTATCTATGCGAATTCTAATGGCTTGATTGCAAAATTAAAAAATACCAAACACACACTTTTCTGTTCATTAATTGCCAAGCGTAATGACGAGATGCAAACAGCTTATGAATACGGTATTGCTCTTGATGCTAATGACCTGACATCGGCTACGGAAATTGGCTTAGAAGCAGCGAAATTAGCCCAAAAGAAGTTAGGATCTCGTCACTTAAATCCCCAAAAATGCCCAATCATTTATACTCCAAGACAATCTTCTGGTTTGTTTTCTCAACTACTTGGTGCTCTTAGTGGTTCTAGACAATACAAAAAAACTTCATTTTTATTGGACTCTTTGGGTAAAGATGTGTTACCTAAAACAATTAATGTATATGAAGATCCACTTCAAGTAAAAACTCTCGGTGCGAGAGCCTTCGATCAAGATGGTGTGTTAAAGAAAAAGCAGTTTTTTATAGAAAACGGCAGAGTTTCAAGTTATGTCATGGGTCAATATTCTGCCAACCAGTTAGGATTAGAATCAACCGCAAATGCGGGTGGCGTCAGCAACTGTTGTATTGGTTCTAACTTTGATGGCGGCTTAGCTGAGCTTACTAAGGATATGGGCAAGGGGCTTATTGTGACTGATCTGATGGGTCACGGCGTCAATATAACGACTGGGAACTATTCAAGAGGAGCGAGTGGTTTTTGGGTTGAAAATGGTGAAATACAATACCCGGTATCGGGTATCACAATTGCCGGCAATCTTAAAAACATGATGAGAGATATTGTCTATGTTGGTAGCGATGTTGATAACAGGAGTAACCTTAAGGTTGGTTCAACACTGATTAGTGAAATGACAATCTCTGGAGAAGGATAGTTGAAAAAGTTCGATGTCATTGTAATTGGCGGGGGAATGGTAGGCCTTGCTTTCGCTATCGATCTTTCTCAGAAAAAAAACTGTTCAATTGCAATCGTCGAACCGAATACTATTAACCCATCAATCAGTAAGACGTTTCATACTCGTGTGAGTGCGATTACACCGTCCTCAGAGGCATATCTAAAATCTCTCAATATTTGGGAAGATATTCAAAGAAAGCAAGTATTTGTCACCACCAAGGTTTGGGATCAGAATTCTCACGGTCGTCTTAACTTCCATGCGAAGGACGAGAATATGGATCATCTGGGTTATATTATCGAGAACGATTTAATTCAGTCTGCCTTATTCGGTGGTATTGATAAAAATAAAATCGAGTGCATCAACGCAAAATTGAGTGGTTTAAATAAAACCGAATCTGGTTACGAAGTAAACCTAGATAATGAAGCCAGTTTTTCTTGTCGATTGCTTGTCGGTGCAGATGGAGCGAATTCGCTGGTAAGAACCTTGTCAGCAATTGAAGTAACCGAACATAATTATGTTCAAAAAGCAATTATTGCTAACATTATTGGTGAGAAGCCTTTCCAGAAAACAACATGGCAGCGTTTTTTGTCAGATAGCATCATTGCTTTATTGCCGCTATCGGAAAATCAGGCGTCAATTGTTTGGTCTTGCAAGAACAACCTAGCTGACGAGTTGACAAAACTGGACCATGACAAATTTAACCAATCTCTATCTGAGGCCGTTGAGTATCGCTTTGGTAATCTTGAACTGAAAAGTGACAGGCAAGTCTTCCCTCTTATTGAACGAAGCGCTAAAGACTATACCAAACCTAACTTAGCACTTATTGGAGATGCTGCGCACAATATCCATCCTTTGGCTGGTCAAGGCGTTAACCTAGGTTTTTCCGATGCCAAAGAACTTAATCTTCAACTGTTAGCTAATAGTGATAAAACTTTGGGTGATCATTCAGTATTAAGAAAATATGCTAGGGCACGAAGATTGGATAATGAGCTCATGGCCAAAACTATGACAGGTCTGGATTGGATATATAAGGAAAACAACGAACCTCTACGTTGGTTAAGAGGACTTGGGATGAATGTTATTGACGAGACACCAATTCTGAAGTCTTTTTTTCAGAAGCAGGCCTTGGGTAAGTTAGAGTAATATTGTGCGTTTTATAATTCCTAATAATTAACTATCCAATAAATCTTGTTGGCGTAATAATGCCATCAACAGGTACATCCCATGGCATCGTGTCCAGTTGCTCTACCTCCTGACAGTCAAACGCTAAACCAAACAGTTTCGGCACCCTGTAGTTCAAACGATTTTTTTGAAAACTAAGAGTTTTGTCGTAGAAGCCACCCCCCATACCTAAGCGATTTTTGTATTTATCGAATCCTACTAATGGCATCAAAATAAGATCCATTTGGTGAGCTCCCATGAGAGTGGTAGAAACCGGCTCATTAATGCCGAAACGATTTTTTCTAAAGTATTTACCAATCTTTGCAAACTTGAGTTTCTCTCCCGCCAATATTGGCAAGTAGACGCAGTAGCCTCTTTTTTTAAGGAAATCTATTGTATTTTCTGTTTCCACTTCTCCGTCGTTTGGAGAAAATATTGCGATATGTTTAGCACTCCTAAATATTCCATTTTTTTGACATTGATGGAGGATTTTTTTGCCCTGTTTCTTGCGAGTGGGAATATTGATAGATTTTCGGCGTTCTCTAAGTTGGTTGCGTAACTCTTTCATCAGAAATAATACTAGAGTAATTGACTAATTTTATCAGTACCATTTATTTAACTATATTAAATTTGAATATGAAAAATAATGCCAACTAGACGAATAAAACTATACGGAGACAGTACTTAACTAATAGATAGTTTAGACAAATGTCCGTTGTGCCGTGTTGACATGGTCCTGAACCATATGGCTCAAGGCGGAAGTTCGATGCCTACCGTAGGCTTCCCATTCAACGACGGGCTTGCACAATAGCAACCAATCTCATCTCCTGTTATATACGTAATCGGCTCAGGGAAATAAATCAAAGCACGAACACAACAGATAAATTGATTATCACACTTTGATTTATGAATTGCAATATAGTTTCTTCTTTTTTGATAAATGTATATTTTTCATATATTTAAATGCCATAAATTATGAGAAATAAGTCTTTAATAATTGTAATAAATAGCATATTTTTTTAGTATAAAATCTCCTCTTTATTTTTTGACTATTAGGGGTTTTAAGTGACTGTTTTATCGGCAATTTTTTTATTATTTTTAATCATGGATCCGATTGGAAATGTACCAATATTTTTGAGTATTCTTAAAAATATTCCAATTGAAAGGCGCAGAAAAATAATTATAAGAGAACTCTTAATTGCCCTTTTGGTTCTGTTATTTTTCATGTTCATCGGCAAATATATTTTGCAATCACTTCAAATTGCTGAGTCTTCATTGGGTATTGCTGGAGGAATTATATTATTTTTGATTGCAATCAAAATGATCTTTCCTGGCATTAATCATATTGTTACCCATGACGAAAAGATGGAACCTCTTGTAGTGCCATTGGCGGTGCCATTGATTGCAGGGCCATCTGCAATTGCAGCTGTAATTCTGATAATGGCCCAAGCTCCTGAGAGATGGCCTGAATGGATTTTAGCTCTAATAGTTGCTTGGCTAATAACGGGAGTAATCTTAATATCTTCAGAAAAACTTGGTCGTGCTCTTGGAGTGAGAGCGCTGCTTGCAATCGAGCGTTTGATGGGTATCCTCTTAATGTTGGTTTCTGTTGACTTAATTCTTGATGGAATAAAGCAAGCATTCAGTATTTAAACTACTTTTAACTCTTGACTATTAAATATTAATGGAGCTTTGAAAGCCTTTTAGATTTGCTATGTTTGTGCTAGCAAGCTATAATTCGTTCTTTTTTTTTGAGATTGCAATGGCAGAGAATTTATCGCCTATTGTTATGAAGTTTGGTGGCACGAGTCTCAGGGATGAGAGTTGTCGTGAAAGCGCCTTGACGCATGTCAAACGCTATGCTGAGGCTGGTGAAAGGATTGTCGTTGTGGTTTCAGCTATGGGTCGGAAGGGAGAGCCATATTCAACGGATACACTCGTTAACTTATTAAAAGAAGTGGGTCCCAATGTCTGTCCGCGAGAATTGGATCTTATTATGAGTGTTGGCGAGAGTATAAGTTCTGCTTTTTTTACCCATCTATTAAGTCAAAATGGATTAGATGCAATCTCTTTTAATGGACGACAGGCTGGCATCTTGACAGATGATAATGCTGGTAATGCGGATATACTTGAGATTAATCCTGCGCGTATAATCGAGGCTCTTGATGAAGGAAATATTGCTGTTGTAGCTGGCTTCCAGGGGGTTAATGATCGAGGGGATATTCGTACATTAGGTCGTGGTGGTAGTGACACCTCTGCTGTCGCATTAGCGGCCGCCCTAGAGGCAGAAAAAGTAGAAATATTTTCAGATGTAGATGGTATTGCAAATTGTGATCCAAGGTTAGTCTCGGGATCAAAATATTTGGCGTCAATTAGTGTTGATCAGATGTTGGCGATGGCTGATGAGGGTTCAAGAGTCATTCATCCTAGAGCAATCAAGGCTTCCTTAAAAACTAGCACTCCAATCGTTGTAAGGAATACATTCAGCGATTTGCCAGGAACACTCATTCATCACGATCAGTCTTTAGATAAAAAACGTGTTGCTATTGCTCATCGTGAAGGTATGGTTTTGGTTGAGTGTGAATATAATCATGATGCAAAGACTGATGTTGACGGAGTGGTCAAGATTGATTCGAGACGAGTATTGCTTAGAGATGATGCATATTTGAGTGGTAAGCTTTCGCAGCTTGAAGAAAACTTTGGTTTTTATAAGTTGAGCAGAAACTGGGCTACCGCTTCTGTGGTATTTAACTCCAAGCCCCCGAAAGCAAGTGAACTTGATTATGCTGAATTGTTGGATTCATCTAAAAATATTATTAGCTATTTACTCAAGGAGCCTAGAATTAGAGAAACACTGAATTTTTTACACGCCAAATATACTTAGCAAATTGAAAAAACTTGATTTAGGCGTTTGACCAGATTTAAGGTTTATAGCCTCCATTTTTCACATAATCCAGAAGTACATTCTGTGTAAAAGATGACTCCAGTTCTGCTGCTTTACTAGCAACTTGCTGCTTTAGGTCTCCGTCTGGTATTTCGATTATCTCATTATGCCAATCCGAAATATATGCGTCAGTATCTGTAGCATCTGCAATGGTAGCCGCAGAATCAACTGCTTCCATAAATCGATTGTCTAGTTGAACTTTTTCCACTTCTCTACGACTCTTTTTTATCATGACTTGGGTGGGTATATCACGCCATTTGATTACCGTCAGTTTCATTGTATTCTCCGAAAAACGAGTCTAATAGTCGATAAATTAAATTTCGAGAAATTCTACCATTAAGTGAATAAAGTAATTGCTATAATTTAGGTATATAATGCCGTTTTTTAATTGAATTATCCTCGGGGGAGTGATGAAAAATAAAGCACAAGTCGTAGTTATTGGCGGGGGTGTTGTTGGATCTGGAACGCTTTATCATTTGGCAAAAAAAGGGTGGACCGATGTGGTATTACTTGAGCGTAAAGACCTGACCTCAGGTTCAACCTGGCATGCTGCAGGTCTGTTGCCGCTATTCAATATGAGTTACTCAGTTGGCAAACTTCACCAATATTCCGTAAATTTTTATCATGAGCTGCAAGAAGAAACTGGTATGAACGTGGGCTTTAGTGTTGTTTCAAATATTAGGCTTGCGAATTGTCAAGATAGAATGGATGAGTATAAATATTATGCAGGTGTAGGTAGCACTGTAGGAGTAAACGTTAATTTCTTAACACCCGATGAAGTTAAAGCAATATGGCCACTATGTAACACTGAGGGTTTGGTTGGTGCCATTCAACACCCCGATGATGGATATATTCAGCCAGCTGATTTAACACAAGCCTTATGTAAAGGAGCAAGAAATCGTGGGGCTGAAATCTATGAAAACACTAAAGTCAATTCGATGGAACAACAAAAAGACCATAGCTGGATTGTGAAAACTGATCAAGGCGATATCACCTGTGAGCACGTTGTTTCTTGTACAGGAAGTTTTGCACGAAAAACCGGTGAAATGGTGGGTTTAGATGTTCCTGTGATTCCTGTTGAACATCAATTTATTGTCACAGAACCCCATCCTGAAATTCTGGAGCGAAAAAAGCAAGGTTTACATGAAATGGGAGTTTTACGTGAATCTGACGCTGGGTATTATTTGCGTGAGGAAGCAGGAGGTTTGCTGTTGGGAATTTATGAACAAGGCGCCCCAGTTTGCTATATAGATGGACCAAGCGACGATTGTCAATATGAGTTATTTAATAGTGAACTTGAACGTTTAATGCCGCATATTGAATTTTGCATGAATCGAGTGCCAGCTTTTGGTGAAGTTGGAATTAAGGATGTTTATAATGGCGCTATTGCATATACCCCTGACGGAAATCCAATCGTTGGACCTGCACCTGGATTGAAAAACTTTTGGCTCAATGAGGGCCATAGTTTTGGTATTACTGCTGCAGGTGGTGCGGGTTGGCAGTTAGCAGAATGGATAGTCGATGGAGAACCAACTGTTGACATGATGGGAGTTGACCCTCGTCGTTTTGGACCATATGCCACACGCGGATACTTGAGAGAGAAAAATGAAGAAGCATATTCAAATGTTTTTACACCTCACTACCCTGACGAGGAACGAGGAGCCGCAAGACCTTTAAAAACAACTCCTTGCTATGATCGCATGAAGGCTTTGGGTGCAGTTTTCGGTTCCGTCTATGGCTGGGAACGACCAAACTGGTTTATGCCAGATGATGACTATTCTCTAAGTGCTAAAGACCTTAACCAGTCTGATCCATCTCAGGTGCTGCTTAACAAGAATTACTCTAATCCTCTAGAGGATGGCCGTATTGTCGAAAAAAACTCTTTCCGTCGCTCAAACTATTTTGAACATGTTGGTAATGAATGCAAGCATGTCAATAAAAAAGTTGGACTTTTGGATATGTCCGCATTTGCAAAATGTATAGTTACAGGTCCGGGTGCCGAGGCATGGCTAGAGTCAGTATTTGCCAACAGAATGCCCATGAATGTTGGACGTATTAATTTGGTACATATGTTGTCACTAAATGGTGGAGTACGCGCAGAATTTACAGTCTATAAAACGGGACCACAAAGCTATTATTTAGTATCTGCAGGTGCGTTCGAGGCTCATGACCATGATTACTTGTTTAAACTTGCACCAACTGATGGAAGTGTCAACATCCAGCGTGTAACAACGCAAACCGGTGTACTGGTATTGGCTGGACCTAAGTCGCGCGATGTACTGGAAAAGTTGACGGATACTGATTTGTCTAACGATAGCTTTAAATGGCTAACTGGAAAAAAAATTAATGTAGGTTATGCCACTGCTGAAGCCCTTCGAGTTAACTTTGTTGGTGAACTAGGATGGGAGTTGCATCATCCAATTGAGATGCAAAACTACATCTTTGATCAAGTGATGGAAGCTGGAGTTGAGTTTGATATCAAGCCATTCGGTATACGTGCAATGGACAGCATGCGTTTAGAAAAATCTTATCGCTTAATACCAAGAGAGATGTCGATTGAATATTCTGCTTTTGAGTCCGGTCTTGATCGTTTTATCCGGCTTGATAAAGAAGTTGATTTCATTGGTAAGGAAGCATTAACGAAATGGCAGCAGCGTGGTCCAGATAATGGTTTTGTTACTATGGAAGTTTTGGGTGTTGTGGACGCTGATGCGCGTGGTTCTGAAGCTATCTATAAAGATGGCGAAGTTGTCGGAAGAGGGACTTCTGGTGGCTATGGATGGCGTTGTGGAAAATCATTAGCGCTTGGATTGGTAAAAGTCGACTTGGCAAAGATTGGTAGTGAACTTGAGATTGAAATATTGGGTAAAAAGCATCAAGCTATAGTCATAGAAGAGTCACCCTTTGATCCGGCCAATGAATGCTTGAGGTCATAAAATAATAAAATCCCATGAAATAATTTTTTTATGACATGGGATGAAAACTTTATTGTTGGTTGACTCTAAAAAAACTTAATCTTAGAATTTTGGCGAATATTTTGCACCTAAGTATGGTTTAATATTCGAACTTTTTACAGAAGAAACTTATGTCAACAATTGCAAACAAATCTGACTTACATGAACAAATGGTGACTTGGAGACGCCATCTTCACCAGCATCCAGAGCTCAGCTTTAAGGAAAAGCAGACCAGCGATTACATTGCGTCTGTGTTGCAATCTCATGATATTGAGATTCATCGTGGATTGGCAGTCACAGGCATCGTCGCAACAGTTCATGGCCAACGAGATGGAAATGTCATCGGTCTTCGCGCTGATATGGATGGCCTACCAATTCAGGAACTTAATGACTTTAGTTATAAATCGGTTCATGATGGTAAGATGCATGCTTGCGGTCATGATGGACATTCAACGATGCTTCTTGGAGCAGCAATTTATCTTAAAGAAAATAATGATTTTTCAGGTACTGTACATTTTATTTTCCAACCCGCTGAAGAAGGTGGTGGTGGAGGTCGTGTGATGGTTGAAGAGGGGATATTTGATCAGTTCCCATGTCAGGCGGTATATGGTATGCATAATTTTCCAGGTATAGCCGAAGGACAGTTCGCTGTGCATGATACAGCGGTGATGGCTGCCAACGAAACGCTTAATATCAATATTAAAGGAAAAGGTGGACATGCTGCGATGCCTGACCAGTGTATTGACCCAGTGGTTGTTGGTGCTCAAATTATTGGTGCCCTTCAAAGTGTTGTCTCTCGAAATGTGGCGCCACTTAATTCTGCAGTTTTGAGTATAACAATGGTTAATGCCGGAACTGTTTCTAACGTCGTTCCTGACGACATGCAATTAACTGGCTCTTTGAGATACTTCAGTAAAAAAGTGGGTGATGAAGTTAAGGAAAAAATAAAGAACATCGTCGAAGGTGTTAGTCATTCCATGGGAGCGAGCGCAACATTTGAATCGGTTCCAAATTACCCTGCAACGATTAACACACCAAAGCATGCTGAACTATGTGCTAATGCTGCGGCTATGGTCGTTGGTGAAAATAACGTTCTAAGAAATGAACAGCCAACTATGGGATCTGAAGATTTTGCCTTTTTATTAAATGCTTTAGAGGGGGCCTATATTTGGATTGGCAACGGATTGATTCCCGAGGATAGTCCCAAAGGTGGTTGCATGTTACATAACACGCAATACGACTTTAATGACAAAATACTCCCAATTGGAGCTAGTTACTGGGTTCAGCTTGTTCAAAACATCCTCCGATAAATTTTTTCTATATCAGCAAAATGACTAACACAGACTACTCAAAGTTTGGCAAAAGGTTTTCTAGAGAAAGTGGCATTACACAATTAATGGCTGATCTTGGAAAAGCTAATCACAGCAATGACCCAAATACAGTAATGCTTGGTGGTGGCAACCCAGCAATCATTCCAGCTGCCCATGATAAATTTGTAGATGAGCTACAAAAACTTATTGCTGGCTCGGGCGTTGATCAAATGATTGGATTTTATGACGGTCCACAAGGGAGCGAGGAGTTTATTAGAGCTTTAGTGGCAATGCTTAATGATTACTATGATTGGGCGTTGGACGAGAAAAACATCGCAATCACCAATGGATCCCAAAGTAGTTTTTTCAATCTATTTAATTTGTTTGCAGGAGAGATGACGAACGGTTCCCATAAAAAGATTCTATTACCAATAGTTCCTGAATATATTGGTTATGCAGATCAAGGTATCTCAGATGAGATGTTTGTCTCTATAAAACCCAAAATCCAGATGTTGGATGATAAGCAATTTAAATATCAAATCAATTTTGAAGAATTAATTTCTGTTGTGAAATCTAGCAATATAGGTGCAATTTGCATCTCGCGGCCGACAAATCCTACTGGTAACGTCATTACCGATGACGAGCTCAATCAATTAGATTCAATTGCTCAAGAATATGGGGTGCCATTGATTGTTGATAATGCCTACGGACAGCCATTTCCAGGTGCTATTTATACTCAAGCAACACTGAAGTGGAATGCCAATATGGTTTTGTGTATGTCGTTATCAAAACTTGGTCTTCCAGGTCTTAGAACTGGAATCGTTATTGCTAACCATGAAACCATTGAAGCTCTAAGCAGAATTAGTGGAATTATGGTTTTAGCGCCAAGCAGTGTTGGGCCTAGTTTACTCACAAGAATGATAAAGGATCAGGAATTGATGCGACTTTGTCATGAGGTTATAAAGCCTTATTATGAAGAAAAGGCGAAAACGGCAGTCGCTCTTTTTAATGCTATTCTTTCCGATACAGACGTGTATCTACATAAACTTGAAGGAGCATTTTTTATGTGGCTTTGGTTTCCAAATTTATCAATAACGTCCGAACAACTCTACAAAGACCTCAAAGCTGAAGGCGTTTACATCATACCTGGACATGATTTTTTTATTGGCTTGGATGATCAATGGGATCATCAGCACCAATGCATACGAATAAACTATGCAAAAGATGAAAAGACCCTCACAAAAGGTCTTGAAGCTATTTCTCGAAACACCAACTGGATAGAGTGGTAAACATCATAATTGATGATTAATTTATGTTTAAAAATGCCATCGTAAGAACTCCAGGAAGGAGTATTGTTAAGGGTTTAAGTAATTCAAAAAATCTTGGATTGCCAAATTATGAACGGGCAATAATCCAGCATCAATCATATATTGATGCTTTAACAAAATGTGGTTTAGATGTTCTTGTGTTGGAACCCAGTGAAGCATATCCTGATTCTACTTTTGTAGAAGATGTTGCACTTATTACTCCAAATTGTGCAATTCTCACCCGTCCTGGTGCCCCTTCTCGAAGAGGTGAAGTACATGAGATAGAATCAGTAATAAAGCAGAAATTCAACAATATTGAACAGATAGTGGCACCCGGAGCAATAGAGGGAGGCGATATTATGATGGTTGGAAACCACTACTACATCGGGCTATCAGAAAGGACAAACCTTCAGGGCGCTAAACAAATTATCCAGATTCTGAATAAATACGGTATGAGTGGATCAACTATTACACTGAAAAAGACACTTCATCTCAAAACTGGTTTATCCTACTTAGAGGAAAATAATTTAGTAGTTTGTGGCGAATTTATAAACGATTCATCATTATCACAATACAATGCAATAGAAATTCCTGAAGAAGAAAGCTATGCAGCTAATTGTATTTGGATTAATGAATCGGTCATAATTCCCTTAGGCTACCCAACGACAAAGAAAAGAATTAAGGATGTAGGTTATGCGGTAGTGGAAACGGATGTCTCAGACCATAATTCCTTTTCTAGTATAGATAGAGTCTATTTTTCATGAAAAAATTGTACAAAATATCTCTTTATCTAATTTATCTTTAGTGCTTATTCCAGTTTTAGTGGATATTGCGATTTGGAGTTGGAATATGGTTATAAAACAACCATCCGCCCGATTTTCAGAATTTTAGTTTAGTTATTATTGATTGGTTATGTAATGACTTACATTTTTGAAACCAATAGTAATTACATTGTAATTACAGTATTCATTATCATGCTCTTAGTAGCTAGTTGGATATCATTAAGGACGACAAAGGGTTTCGAATAATTTAAATAGTAGTTTTGACAAATTGAAATTGCACAAGATCAGCCAAATTCATCTTTTATGTCTTCAAACGTCGCTGTTATAGCATGGACATTGGTATAACCCATCTTTTGCAAGGTTAAAGCTGCTAGTGATGCACGACCACCACCACCACAGTGGGTCAAAATTAAGGTTTCAGGATCGGGACAATGTTTGGCAATTTTCATTTCAATCAACCCACGTGAAATATTGATCGAATGCTTAAGTTTGGATTTTTGAGCATTTTGCGCTTCACGTACATCAATAATAACTGGATTTTCAGCATTATCGTAGAGCTTTTTAGCAGAAAATTCGTCAACACAATTAATTTGAGTCTGAGCATCAGCTATCAATTCACCTGCAGTCTTTATAATAATAATTCCCCCTTATAACATTTCCCTTTTAGTGTTTAAAGTGGCGCATACCTGTAAACACCATAGCAATATTGTGTTCATTAGCCGCTGCGATTATATCATCATCACGCATCGAACCACCTGGATGAATGATTGCCTTGATGCCAGCTTTGGCTGCGGCTTCTATGCCGTCACGAAAAGGGAAGAATGCATCTGACGCCATAACGGAGCCTTCGACTTTAAGACTCTCTTCTGCGGCTTTAATACCTGCTATTTTTGCAGAGTAGATTCGAGACATTTGTCCGGCTCCAATCCCAATCGTCATTTGATTATTGGCGTAGACAATGGCGTTAGACTTGATACATTTGACTACTTTCCAAGCAAACAACAAGTCAGTCATTTGCGAGTCGGTTGGCTGTTTTTGTGTGACACATTTAAGATCTTCTTGATTTAACTCACCGAGGTCTTTATCCTGCACTAATAAGCCACCAGAAATACGCTTGTAATCCAGTGAGGGTCTTTGTTTGTCTAGATTTCCACATGCAAGGACCCGAATATTTTCTTTGTCGGATAGGACGCTTATTGCATCATTACTGAAGCTTGGAGCAATAATTACTTCTACAAACTGTTGTTCTATTATGCTTTGTACAGTTTGTTTGTCGAGTTCACGGTTAAAGGCAATAATGCCACCAAAAGCTGAGGTTGGGTCAGTTTTGTATGCATCCAAATAGGCTGCAAGAATAGTGTCTCTAGTGGCGACACCGCATGGATTGGCATGTTTAACAATAACGCAACTAGGATCATTGAAATTTCTAACGCATTCAAGGGCTGCGTCGGCATCAGCTAAATTGTTAAATGAGAGCTCTTTGCCTTGAATTTGTTTGCTTGAAGAAACGGATGATTCATTGACATTATTTTCTTTATAGAATGCTGCCTTTTGATGGGGGTTTTCGCCATAACGCATGCTTTGTGATTTAATAAACTGTAAATTTAAAGTATTTGAAAAGCCATCATCTTCTCGACCCAAGTAGTTGGCAATTACGCCATCGTATTGAGCTGTATGTTCAAAGGTCTTTAGTGCAAGTTTTTTTCTTGTTGTTAATGAAGTATCACCAGAAACCCTTATTTCATCGAGCACTGTTTGATAATCATCGCTATCAACCACAACTGTCACTGAAACGTGATTTTTTGCACTAGAACGCAACATCGCAGGACCGCCAATGTCAATGTTTTCAATTGCCTCTTCGATACTACAATCAGTTCTTGAGATAGTTTCTTGGAATGGATAAAGATTAACAACAACGAGATCGATAGGGTTGATTTCGTTTTCTGACATCACTTGTTCATCTAACCCTCTTCGAGCCAGAATGCCACCATGTATTTTGGGATTCAGTGTTTTGACACGACCTGACATTATTTCAGGGTGGCCTGTGTAATCTGATATTTCTATTACCGGTATTTTATTTTTTTGAAGTAGCTTTGCGGTTCCACCAGTCGAGAGAATTTCAATATTGAGTGATACAAGATTTTGAGCAAATTCAATAATTCCTGATTTATCAGAAACACTAATCAGAGCGCGTTTTATAGACATTTAATATGCTTTAAGATGGCGAAATATAAATGGAATTAATTATAATGTCTTACAGTTTGTAAAGAGCCGCTTTTTTCTTCAAGGTGGCGCGATTAATACCCAGAATTCTTGCAGCTTCACTGTGATTTTGATTAACTTTATCAAGAACAAATTTTAGGGTAGTAGACTCAGCTTGATTGGTTACCATTTTGAATACACCGTTTGCTTTCTCTCCATTCAAATCCGAGAAGTATTTCTCAAGTTTGTCATTAATACAGTCTTGTAAATCTCTTTGTTTCATAAAGAATACAAAAAATCGTGAAATTTGAAATATTGTTCAGAGTGATCAGACACTCTATTAATGCTTGGCCAAAAAGCAATCCCTTTTTTTTGGTCAAGATGTATAGAATACCAAAAAATATGCTTTCTGGATAACTGTGTTCCCAATTTATTTCCATAAAATTCATGAATCTGACGAATATGCTTAAGTATTAAGGATATTTTTTTCTCTAGTTTTGGAGGTTGCGGGTTCGCGCCAGTCGACAAGTGTTGGTTAACTTGACCCACTAGCCAAGGGTTTCCTTGTGTTGCACGACCTAACATCACGCCATCCGCTCCAGTGAAGTCCAACACTTCTTTGGCCTGCTCTGCGGTGGGGATGTCACCATTTGCAATAACAGGTATTGAAACAAGTCCAACTATCTTTTTTATAGTGTCATATTCGGCATGACCAGCATATTTTTGTGCTCGAGTTCTACCATGAATTGCTAGCATTTGTATACCAAAATCTTCAGCAATTTTAGCAATTGTAGGTGCATTTTTGTTTTCTTCATCCCAGCCTGTTCGCATCTTAAGAGTTACCGGAATATCAACCGCATTAACGACTGATTTAATAATATCTTCAACTAGTTTTTCATTTTTCATTAGTGCAGAACCTGCAGCTTTGTTACAAACTTTTTTAGCAGGACAGCCCATATTTATATCAATAATATCGGCACCAAATTCTACAGCCTTATTGGCTGATTCTGAAAGCTCTTCAGCTTCAGAACCCGCAATTTGAATGCTGATTGGTGACTTTTCTGAACTAAAGTCTAGCCGATGTTTAGACTTGTTTGTATTAAGAAGGTGTTTTTGGAGTACAACCATTTCAGAGGTTGTAAGAGCAGCACCTTGTTCTCTACACATCATTCTAAACGGCTTATCGCTGGTTCCTGCCATTGGAGCAAGTAAGACTTTCGAGTCGAGGTGGTGTATTCCAATGTTCATGAAATCTTAAAGCTTTTTTACTTTCTTTTCGGTTTTTTTCTTTAGACGTTTTTGTTTAAGTTTTGACAGGTGGTCAACGAACAAAATTCCATCCAAATGATCGATCTCATGCTGGATACAAACAGCAAGCATTTCGCTCGCTTCAATTTCAAATGATTCTCCGTCTTGATTGAGGGCTTGAACTTTTATATCATTAGCTCTGATGACATTTTCATAATACTCAGGCACTGAAAGGCAGCCTTCTTCCCATTCAATTTCCCCTGATTTTTCTATGATTTTAGGATTAATGAAGCAAATCGGTTCATTGCACTGATCTGAGATATCAATGACAATGATGCGTTGATGAAAATTAACCTGAGTTGCAGCAAGTCCGATTCCAGGGGCATCATACATCGTTTCAAACATATTCTTAACTTGCTGTTGAATAGTTTCATCGACGCTAATAACTGGCTTAGCAATAGTTCTCAATCTTTTATCAGGGTATTTTAATATATTTAAAATCATGATTTAATGATAACAGTGTTGTGTGTTTTATAGACCTTTAATGATGTATTTTTGGTTTAAATGTTATTAATAGTTTAGGAAGTAAAGTAAGGTTGACTAAAACGGCACTTAGCATCGCAATTGCCATAAATGCACCAAAATAAATACTCGGAATAAAGTTAGATAAGACCAACACTAGAAAACCAATCGATACAGTTATTGCCGTATAAAAGATTGCCAAACCAATTGAACTATGAGTGCGATACATTGCTGCTAGATAGTCGCTGTCTTTAGCAAACTCTACTTGGAATCGGTTTATGTAATGAATAGCATTATCAATACCTATTCCTATAGCTATAGCGGCAATCGTTATTGTCATCAAGTCAAGTGGAATATTAGTCAATCCCATGGTGCCTAATATTAAAAGAGAGGGAATTGTGTTGGGGATTACAGCTAAAAGAGCAAGGCTTGTTGATCTAAAAATCAAAAGAAACATTACAAAAATAATCACAAAGACGGTTGCAATGGTTTTAATTTGAGAATCAAACAAACTTTGAAGTAGATTATTGTAGAGAGTAAAGGATCCAGTAAAATGAAAACTGTCTGGATCGAAGTCGAACTTTTCGACTAGCTTTTTATTGATATCGTTGATTAGCTTATTTCTATCAAGTCTTGGGTGTGTCTCTTTAATTCGAGCAATAAACCTTAATTGGTCAGTTTCATCGGAGATATGAGGTTTCAGTATCTGAGATTTTGCAAATTCAGGCATTTGATTTTTACCTATCATTAGTAAAAAGCCATTAGGGGCCTTGCCATTATTAGACTCTATTAGCAATTGCATGAAAGTGTCGATCGAGAGTACTTTGCCTACACTATCGATACTATCGAGATATTGATGTACTTGATGGATATCTTCTCTCAAACTCTCGTCTGCCCAGTAAGTGCTTGCCAAGTCATCGAAGACAATTTCAAGTGGTATAGTACCTCCCAGCTCTTGGTCAATAAAATTAAGTCCTTGGTTGATTTCAGTTGATTTTTTAAAGTAGTCTATAAAACTATTTTCAACACTTAGTTTGGTTACCCCTGACAGAGAAACAATAACAAGCAAAATCAAGACAGTAATAATCCGCCTACCATAATTATCGGTAATAACTGCAAGTTTCTGAACAATGGGAAATTGGCCAATATGATTTTCAACCTTTGGTTTTGGCAGTAGAGCCATTAAAACGGGAAAAGCAATAAAAGAGATCAAAAGAGCAATAATGACACCGATACTCATCATCAGTCCAAAATCAATTACGGGGCGAACATTGCTCATAGTAAGTGACGCAAATGCTGCGATAGTAGTGATGGTCGTTAACAAGCAAGGCCTGATCATTTGTTCGAGGGTTTGTCTAATTAAATTACTCAATTCAGCTTTGGGGTTATTTTTAGCTAGTTCTCTATATCGAACCACCAAATGAATTGTGACTGAGAGAGTCATAACAAGTAACAAGGAAAAAAAGTTTGCAGAGATTACTGTTACTTTCCATCCAATAGCTCCAATCAAACCTGTCATAAAAAGTGCTCCGGTCACACTAATCGTAATCGGCATTAAAACCCACCTTATGCTGCGAAAGATGGTAGCAAGAATAATTGACATTATTAGGACGACCGCCAGACTAAATAAAATCAGGTCACTTGTAATATAGGCAATGACATCGTTTCTTATCATTGGTACTCCACCCAAGAAAAGACTCGCATCGTTGCGATATTCATCCATTGTGGAGCGTATTTTGGTAATTGTGCCTTTTAATATTTCATTATCGACTATAGCTGTTGGATCGGTTGAGCTTAAAGGGATTAAAAGTGCAGTCGTTCTAAGGTCTTTACTAATGAGATTATTTGCATAAATTGGGCTAGATTGAAATTCACTTTCAATCAAAGACATATCAGCTTTTCCATTGTCAATAGTGATAACATCACCGGCTAGCTCAACTAGAGAGAGTGGTGGTGATTTAAATAAAGAGACATCTAGTATCGAGATGACAGAGTTTACTTCTTCAATTTCGAGCAGGCTATCTCTTAAGGATCTAAGTTGTTCTAATTGTTCAGCATTGATAATGCTGTCTTTTGCGGTGTAACTGATAATGAGGGACTCGTCAGAACCGAAAGTCTCTAATGTTTCAAAATAGAGTTCAAGATTATCATCTCCCTCCAGAGAAAGGGAATCTGATGAGGCATCAAGAGAAAAGTATTGAATTTGTGATAGGGTTGTTACAAAAACAATTAACAGGAGAACTAACGCCCAAGTTGGTTTTTTTATTAAGAGGTTGAAAAGTGAATTCAACATATCACATAGATTTGCCTAAAAAGCAAATTTCACTGAAGGCTCTGTGCCTATCATGTAATCAAGATGTGTTTCAAAAAGTGATTTCGATTGCCACTCTTTTTCACTGGTTCGTATAACAATTATAGCTCGCATTTGGTTTACTGCGCCTACCACCATAAATAGCTTCCCACCCGGTTTAAGTAAGCGAAAAAAGTTCTCGTTTTTATTCGGTAGAGCACAACCAATCACAATGGTATCGTATTGTTCGTTGTCGAAATTGTATGCCAATGCATCATCATTTATGAAATTAATATTATTCAAGTTCAGTTTTTTGGCCTTGTTTTGAGCTGATTCACTTAATTGTTCATCAAGCTCTATAGTTAGAACTGACTGAGAAAGTTTTGCCAGTACAGAAGTGAAATACCCGCTTCCTGTACCAATCTCGAGAACAGTTTCATGACCCTGGATATCAAGGCTATCTAAAATCCTACCTTCTATCTTCGGCGAGAACATCTTTGCACCACCGATCAGTGGGACTTCAATATCTGCAAAGACCAAGCTTAAATATTCTTCTGGTACAAAGTTTTCTCTGGGGATGTCACTTAAAGCTTGGTTTGCGCGAACATTCAGACCACCCCAAGGTCTTATTTGCTGTTCAATAACATTTTTTCTTGCTTTCTTGATATCCATATTTTCTACTTATTTTTTTGGCATTAGGTCTGTAATAGTGCCTTCCGCCATTTCAGAGGCAAATGCGGTAGTCTCTGAAAGTGTTGGGTGGGCATGCACTGTCAGTGCAATGTCGCTCATATCGCAACCCATTTCGATAGCGAGACTAGCTTCTGATATTAGTTCACCAGCATTTGTTCCACAAATACCCATACCAAGGATCTTGCCTGATTCGGAATCAAACAAGCCCTTAGTAATTCCTTCATCTCTTCCTATACTCAAACTTCTACCTGAGGCGGCCCATGGAAATACTCCTTTTTTAAACTTGATACCTTCTGCTTTTAGTTCTTTCTCCGTTTTGCCTGTCCATGCCACTTCAGGGTCTGTATAAGCTACAGAAGGAATTGTAAGAACGTCAAAGCCAGATTTTTGACCACAAATTACCTCTGCAGCAACCTTAGCTTCGTGGACAGACTTATGTGCCAACATCGGTTGACCTACAATATCTCCAATAGCAAATATATGGTCTACATTAGTTTGCATTTGTCTATTTGTTGCAATAAATCCTTCTTTGTCAATAGAAACGCCTGCTTTTTCGGCGTCTAGTAAATGTCCATTTGGTGAACGACCTATTGACACTAAGACCTTATCAAAGGTATCCATTTTAGGTGCATCTTTGCCATCAAAATTAACTTTGATTCCTTTTTTGATTGCGGTCATTTTAGTGACTTCAGTATTTAGAAAAATGTTTGAATAGATTTTTTTGATACGCTTAAAGAGAGGATTAACAATATCTTTATCTGCTGTCGGGATAAGTTGTTCTCCCAATTCAACAATCGTAATTTCGCTACCTAAGGCGTCGTAAATTGTCGCCATTTCAAGACCAATAATACCACCACCCACTATGAGCAGTCTTTTTGGTATATCGTTCAGTAAAAGTGCATCTGTAGAATCCATAACTCGTTCGTCTTCAAATGGAAACATTGGTAGTTTAGTTACCCTTGAGCCGGCAGCAATGACACAATGTTCGAATTCAATAATGTCATTAGTCCCATTAAGTTTAACTTGATTATTAGAGAGAAATTTTGCATAACCAGTCAGTAAATTAACTTTTCTGGCTTTTGCAAGGGCCGTGATGCCAGCAGTGAGTTTACTAACTGTAGTTTCCTTATTTTTCCGAACACTCTCAATATCAATTTTTGGACTCGCAAAATTTATACCAAGTTGATTAGCAGACTTGGCTTCGTTGATGACCTGAGCAGTATGTAGTAGAGATTTCGAAGGAATACAGCCAACATTTAAGCAAACACCGCCTAAATTGCCATGATTCTCAACTAAGGTAACCTTCTTGCCTAGATCTGCAGCACGGAATGCAGCAGTATAGCCTCCAGGTCCAGAGCCAATAACTAAAACTTGTGTTTTAATCATAATAACATCTCCGTAATATTTCTAAGAACTTGGTTGAGGTCTGCCATGAATCTTGCGCCTTCCGCGCCATCAATGACTCTATGGTCATATGAAAGTGAGAGTGGAAGCATTGCAGTAGGCACGAAAGACTCTCCATTCCATATTGTTTTGATTTGTATTCGAGAGACACCCAATATCGCAATCTCTGGAGAATTTATAATAGGGGTAAACTGGGTTCCTCCAATACCACCTAGACTTGAAATGGTAAAGCCTGCATTTTTCATCTCTTCGGGGTTTAATAACCCTTCCCTGGCTCTTTCTGAGGTCTCTGCCAATTCTTCAGAAAGCTCAACTAACGATTTTTTGCCAACATCTCGAACCACTGGCACAACCAAGCCATTAGGAGTATCCACAGCAATTCCGAGATTAAAATATTTTTTGATTACAATATTCTCACCATTGTCATCAAGCGATGCGTTAAAGTTTGGATGATTTTTTAGAACTTGTACAACAGCTTTCATTATAAAAACTAATGGACTCAGCTTAATGTTTCTTTCTTTTTGATGTTGACGGAATTGCTCCATTTGTTCAATATTGACTTCGTCAAATTGAGTAACATGAGGTATGGTTGTCCAGCATTTTGTTAGGTGTTTTCCCGATATTTTCTTAATTCGTGAAAGCGTTACTATTTCCACCTCCTCACCAATGTTTCCAGTAGTTACGATTTGTTTGACATAAGACTTTAAATCTTCTGCAAGGATTCTTCCTTTTTGACCGGAACCGCTAATTTTGGATAAACTAACACCGAGTTCACGAGCAAGCTTTCTGATTGAAGGAGAAGCATGAGATTTGGGTTCGGTATTTAGAGAATTTTCCTCTTTCTTTTGATCAGGTATATTGGTCTTATCTTCAGATGGCTTTGAATCATCAAGACGAACGTCTGGTTCCGTTTCTTTTGATTTCACGGAAGATTCTGATTCAATCTCAGTGGGTTCAGAATCAGCTTCAACAGTGAGAATAAGATCGCCATGACTTACTTTATCGCCTACCTTAATTGCCAGATTAGTTACCTTGCCTGAGAAAGGAGCAGGAATCTCCATTGTGGCCTTATCGGTTTCGACCGTAATAATACTATCATTTTCTTTGACAAGGTCGCCAATTTTAACCAGTATCTCGATAACATCAACATTGTCAAAATCACCAATATCAGGCAAATTAACATTTTTTGTGGTTGACATATAGATTAAATAATTAGTTTATTATTTGAGCTATGTAATTATCCCGAAATTAGCCTAATAAGGGCGATAAATGATAAAATAATTTTCATATTTAAATCTTAAATCATTTTCTAAAACCCACTCCTTGTTACTTTCAATTTAGTTTGTATTTATGGCTTTAGCATTGTCTACAGAAAAATTAACTAAAACTTATTCAAATCAATTGAAGGCACTTGTAGGGATTAATCTTAAAGTGGAAAAAGGTGATTTTTTTGCACTTCTAGGTTCTAACGGTGCTGGAAAAACGACTGCTATAGGAATTATATGTGGACTGTTAAAGAGCACTTCTGGGTCAGTTGAAATTAATGGACTTGATCAAAAAACGAATGTCAACAAGATTAAAAGAATGATTGGTTTGATGCCCCAAGAATTTAACTTCAACCCCCATGAACCAAATGTCGAGATTTTGATTAACCAGGCCGGTTATTTTGGCGTACCTCGATCTGAAGCAATAATTCAAGCAGAAAAGTTGCTTAAAAAAATGGAACTATGGGATAGACGTTTTGATATTGCACAGTCTTTATCTGGCGGAATGAAGAGACGCCTAATGCTTGCAAGAGCATTAATGCATAAGCCTGAAATATTAATTTTGGATGAACCAACAGCTGGTGTAGATGTTGAGATAAGGCAATCAATGTGGTTTTATTTAAAACAACTTAATAAAGAAGGCGTGACGATTATTTTAACGACTCATTATTTAGAAGAGGCTGAATCACTGTGTCGTAATATAGCGATCTTGGATAAAGGTGAATTAGTTGAACAGTCAAACATGAAAAAGCTCCTTTTAAAGGCAAAACATCAAGTATTAATTATTGAAAGTGTCAATAAATTGCCAGAAAATATTGTTGTTGAAAATTGTGACTGTGAAATATTAGATGATCATACTTTGCAAGTATTTCAGGGAGAATCAACTTCGATTTCTGATGTAGTTGTTGCATTGTCAGCTCAAAAAATCAATGTTTCTCATCTACGTAGCGCACAAAATCGACTTGAGACGTTGTTTTTATCACTTACCAACTAAGTTAGATATTATGTGGATTGCATATAAAACAATTGTATTTAAAGAGGTTCGTAGGTTTGCACGTATTTGGATTCAAACTATAATTCCTCCAGTTATTACAACCTCACTCTATTTACTTATATTTGGTGGACTAATGGGTAGCAGAATTGGTCAAATGCAAGGCGTAGATTATCTACATTTCATCGTTCCAGGAATTATTCTTATGACTGTTATTATGCAGTCCTACGCTAATACTGTTTCTTCATTTTTTATGGCTAAATATAACAATAGTTTCGAAGAGTTATTAGTCTCTCCTACTCCTAACTGGATTATTCTAATGGGATATATAAGCGGTGGTGTATCAAGAGGTTTCTGTGTTGGACTGGCTGTCACCTTCACCATTTCTTTTTTTGTAGAAATTAGGCCTTACAGTATATCTATTATAATAGTCACATTCTTTCTAACTTCCATAATGTTTTCCCTCGCTGGATTTATTAATGCCGTTTTTGCTAGGACTTTTGATGACATTTCAATCATTCCTAATTTTGTTCTGTTGCCGCTAACATACTTGGGTGGGATGTTTTATAGTATTGATATATTGCCAAGTTTTTGGAGGGGCTTGTCTTCATTTAATCCCATCTTCTATATGATGGACTCTTTTAGATTAGGTTTTTTAGGTATCGGCTCTGTCGAGCTTTGGAAGGCTTTTATGGTGCCTCTGTTGATGATTCTTTTGTTGGCCTTGATAGCAAATTATCTTTTAAACAGAGGGGTAAGTATGAAGACAGAGTAATTTAGCACATCTATAGGTACTACTGCGAAAGGGTTTCTCTAAAAGTTTGTAATATGTGTGTAATAGAATCATAAACAACTCTTGATACACTTGAAGTCTTATTCACAATAAATTCAAAGACTATAAAAATTAATACTAATCATAATCCTATCTTTTTCCCCGTTATAAACCACAGAGTGATAT